>Ga0157292_10000005_pt1 | contig 120932 bp, 120 predicted proteins | sample NitcycUS179409R1_FD_108401 | JGI IMG/M metagenome (GOLD analysis project Ga0157292, IMG submission 108401) | Soil microbial communities from Arlington Agricultural Research Station in Wisconsin, USA - Nitrogen cycling UWRJ-S179-409R-1 | ecosystem: Environmental > Terrestrial > Soil >... | reverse complement strand
GCTGGCGAGTGCCGGACCAAGCGGGGCAAGGACGCAGGGAGGCCGAATAGCACTCGCTATTTGGCCGACTGAGGACGCCGCACCGCGCAGTGTGTCCGGCGCCGCCAGACGTGCGCGGGGGTTCCGCCAATCCCTCCTAGCCCGGCGCTCACGGAATCCGCAGGGCAGCAGGTTGAGGCTCCCGTCGTTGGCCCCCGCCTAAACGACGGGAGCGGAGGGGGTGGGATTCGAACCCACGAGCGCCTTGCGACGCCAACAGTTTTCGAGACTGCCCCGTTCAACCACTCCGGCACCCCTCCGAGGCTTCACAAACCAAATCCTATCGGCGGCTTTTCATTAGGGAACGGATTAGGGAACGAAACTCGATCCGAAATCCCAGATCCGCCGACGACAGGGCCATGGCGGCACCGCGACTTAGCGGTCCGACCCAAGCTCTCGTTGCGATCGAGGAGATTAGCGCCGACGGAGGACTCTGACGAGAGCTTCCTGGTGTGGGGGGCCGGCTAAGCCTCGGATGCAACCTCCTCAGCTTCTCTGTCCAACGGCGCGGCGCAGGACAACGAAGACCGCGCCGCCGAGGAGAGCAATCCAGCCAAGGGAAAGCAGAAGATCTCCACCCGCATTGAAAGAGCTCGAGAAGGCACCGTCGACCATGACCCGGCCAGGGCCGTAGCCGGGTAGCAGTGCAGCGCCACCGTGCGGAGTGCCGAACATCGGGTTCTGCACGATGCCCAGGTCGGTAATAGCGAGGAAGAGGATCAGGTAGGTCGCAGCCAGCCTGTCGAGAACGGCTCCGGCGAGGGCGCCGATCGCCGCGTACATCAGTCCGATCAGAACGAGGCCAGCAATGAACGCCGGCCAGGACGCGACACTGAAGCTGAGCGCGGTGACGATCGCCGACACCGCGACGACCAGTCCGGTCGCTGCCGCCATGACGATCAGGCGGGCGCTGATCGAGGTCGCGGCCTGCTCGGCGAGGTCGCCGCCGAGGGCCTTGGCGAATTCGCCGAGCACGCTGGCGAAGATCAGGACGAAGGAAGACCGGGATCACAACCAGGAGGACCAGGTTCAGAGGGGCACGGCCCTGTTCTCGCAGGAAGCTCCCGCTAGCTTCGAGGAGAGTGCTCACAGGACCACCGTGCGGCCGTCAATCAGCGAATAGATGCGGTCCAGCCGGTCGCGCTCGGCGAGGAGGTGCGACACGATCAGGATGCCCATTCCTGCGTTTCGGCGGCGCTCGCTCATCTCCCAGAAGTGCAGGTAAGTCTCCCAGTCAAAGCCGGCGTAGGGCTCATCGAGCAATAGGAGCTCGGGCTCGTGCATCAAAGCGAGGGCCAGGTTGAGCTTCTGCCGCGTTCCTCCCGACAGCTCCTCGACCCGGAAGTCCCGGGAGCGCTCGAACTGAAGCTCCTCCAGAAGACCCTTCTCGGCACGATCCGCTTCCCCCTCGCCAAGGCCGTAGGCCCGGGCGAAGAGCTGAAAATGCTCGCTGATCGTCAGCTTGTCCCAGACCATCGGGACCTGGGGGCAGTAGCCGAGCTTGCCAGGCCGCTCGATCTCGCCACCATCGCGACCGAGCAGGCCGACCACGATCTGCATCAGCGTGCTCTTGCCCGATCCGTTCACACCGACTAGGCCGACCAGCTCCCCCGCGCCGATCTCGAGATCGGCGCTTGTCCGGTCATCCGCTGGGAAAAGCCCTTTTCTTGACCTACAGTTCTCTCAAGTGCTCCAAGCAACCCTCTCACTTCTTCTCTTTGCCGACACCTGGGGGATGCACGACAGCGATGTCGGAGCGGGCTGGATGATCGTGATGATGCTCGGCATGGTCCTCTTTTGGGGACTCGTCATCGTCGGGATCGCTTGGCTGCTGCGCGAGACGCTCGGTCGTGGTCATCACGGACCGGACAGCGACCCGCTGGCCATCCTCGATCGCCGCTTGGCAGAAGGGCAAATCTCGGTGGAGGAGTACGAGCAGCGCAAGAAGACTCTCACTGCGTAGTGGCAGGAGTGCTGGCACTTTCGAGACTGCCCGGTTCAACTAGAAAGTCACCCCGGCCGATCCCGGCTCTGCAAACCTTCAGTCGACAGGCGCGAACCGACAAAGGAGCTGCCATGAGCACCGACACGTCACTCGTCACGGGCACCGACTTCATGACCGTCCCCACGCAGGACTACGACGCCGCCGCCGAGTTCTATGGCACGGTGCTGGGGTTGCCGTTCTCGAAGCGCTGGGGCGACATGCCGGCGGGGGAGTTCGAGACCGGGAACCTGACGATCGCGGTGATGCAGTCGGACGCGTTCGGGATCGACTTCCACGCGCATGGGCACCCGATCGCGCTGCACGTCGAGGACGTGGGGGCGGCCCGCGGGGAGCTGGAATCCAAGGGGGTCTCCTTCGAGCAGGACACGATGGATTCGGGCGTCTGCCACATGGCCTTCTTCCGCGACCCGGACGGGAACGCGCTGATGCTGCACAACCGCTACGCGCCGGCCGACGTGGGACCGGGCAGCTAACCCCGGCGCTGTGGGGGGCGGACCGTCCCCTGCCGGTTTAAAGAACCGCCCCGGGCTGTCGATCAAACCATGTGGAACCCACCGGGCAGACCCGCATCGGGCGCTTCTTCGACGCCCATCCACGCCTGCTCCGCGCGTTCGCGCTCGTCGCCCTGCTCTGGGGTCTCGGCTACCTGACCTGGCGCGTCGGCTGGAGCGGCCAGGGCGCCAGCCCGGTGCTGTTCGCGATGCTGCTGGCGACCGAGGTCTACGGCCTCTATGCGCTCGCCGTCCTCACCTGGTTCTCCTGGTCGCGGCCGCCGGCCCGCAGGCCGCACCCGACCCCGGGGCGCAGCGTCGACGTCTACGTCTGCACCTACGACGAGCCAGTCGAGGTGGTGATGGCGACGCTGGCGGGCTGCCGGGCGCTGAGCTACCCGCACACGACCTACCTGCTCGACGACGGCCGCCGTGAAGAGATGTGGGAGATCGCCGAGCTGGCCGGCGCCCGCTACCTGACCCGCGCCGACAACTCCCACGCCAAGGCCGGCAACCTCAACGCGGCGCTGCCGCGGACCGAGGGCGACCTGGTGCTGATGCTCGACGCCGACCACGTGCCGATGCCCGACGCGCTCGACGCCATGGTCGGCTACTTCGACGACGAGCGCATGGCCCTGGTCCAGAGCCCGCACGACTTCTTCAACCACGACTCGGTCCAGCACTACGTCGTCGGCCGCCACGAGCAGTCGCTCTTCTACCGCGTCGTCTGCCCCGGCAAGGACCGCCACGGCGCCGCCTACTGGTGCGGCTCGGCGGCGCTGCTCAACCGCCACGCGCTGCTGGAGATCGGCGGCGTCGCGACGGAGACGATCGCCGAGGACTTCCACACGACGATCCGCCTGCTGCGCCACGGCTGGCGCAGCCGCTACCACGACGAGGTGCTGGTCCAGGGCCTGGCGCCGCACGACCTCGACGGCTACCTCCTGCAGCGCGACCGCTGGGCGCGCGGCAACCTTGCCGTCTTCACCCTGCCGGAGTCGCCGCTGCGGGCGCGCACGCTGAGCCCGCTGCAGCGGCTCTCCTACCTGGCCAGCCTGCTCGCCTACCTGGCGCCGCCGATGCGGCTGCTGCTGCTGCTGACCCTGGGCGCGGTGATGCTGACCGGAGAGCTGCCGATGAAGATCAGCGTCGCCGCTATGGCTGCCCTCTGGCTGCCCGCGGTGGCGCTCAACCTCGCCGCCGGGTCGGCGCTGGCCCGCGGCTTCATGCGGATCCCCGAGACCGCCCACTACGAGCTGCTGACGATGGAGATCTACACCCGCGCCCTGCGCTGCGCCTTCTGGCCCGGCAGGACCGCGTTCAAGGTGACCCCGAAGCAGGGCCGCGACGGCGGCGGCTGGGACGCCGTCCGCAAACTGCGCCTAGTCCTCTTCTGCACCGTCCTGCTGGGGGCGGGGACGCTGCTGCGGGCTCTCGACCTGGCCGGGGTCGGTCCGTTGCCGGACATGCCGGGGATCGCCACCGCGATCGTCGTCGCGCTGGGCCTGATCGAGCTGCGCCGGCTGCTGGCGACCATGGTCGCGGTCGGCCGGCGGCGCCAGCGGCGGCTCGTCTACCGCTTCGCCGGGGACGCCGCCGCCGAATGCTTCTCGCCGCGGGGGAAGACGCTGGCCTGGATGGTCGACGCCAGCGCCTCCGGCCTCGGCCTCGTCGCCGCCGAGCCGCTCGAGGTCGGCAGCCGGCCGGCGGTGCTGCTGCGCCTCGAGGACGCCGCCGGCGAGCTGCACGAGGTCTCGGCCCAGGTCGAGGTGCGCAGCTGCCGCGAACACAACGGCAGCTGGCTGGTCGGCGCCACGATCGCCGACATCGACTCCGACTCCCGCCTGCGGCTGATGGAGTGGTGCTACGTGGTCTGCAGCCACGAGCGCCTGCGCGGCCGCCGCCCCAGCGCGCCGATCGCCGATGCCGAAGCGATCATCATCTCGCTGGACGACTACCGCGGCAGGGTCCCCGAGCGGGCGCCAGTCCCCTTGCTGGAGCAGGCGTGAGCCTGCCCAGACGGAGCCCTCTAGCTACCCTTCACCGACACCTGGAGAGGTGTCCGAGTGGCTTAAGGAGCGCGACTGGAAATCGCGTGGGCGGGGTTAACCCGCCTCGTGGGTTCGAATCCCACCCTCTCCGCTCCGTGCGTGGACTGACGACCAAGTTCCTGCTCGTCGCGACGCTGGCGGTGGCGGCCTGCGACCTGGTCGCGCCCGCGGCCGGCCTCGCCGCCGACAAACGCGGCCGGGCGGGGGCTGACACGCTGCTCGGCACGGCGGGCGCCGACCGGCTCTCCGGCGCCGGTGGCAACGACTTCCTCGCCGGCAAGGGCGGCGCCGACCGGCTCGACGGCGGTCCCGGCGCCGACGAGCTCAGCGGTGGCCCCGGCAGCGACACCCTGCGCGGAGGCCGCGGCGCCGACACCCTCTTGGCCAAGGACGGGACCGTGGACGAGGTCGAGTGCGGCCCCGGCGATGGCGACGTCGCCATCGCCGACGGCCTCGACCGGGTCGGCACCAGCTGCGAGCAGGTCGCCGGACCCGGCCGCGTCGACCCGCCGGCTGGCGCCGGCCCGCCCGCACCCGCCGCGCCGGCGGCGCCCCCGCCCCAGCCGCAACCGGAACCCGAGCCCGAAGAAGAAGGGGAAGGCGAATTCGAAGAGCGGACGCTGGCGATGTTCCCCGCCGGTCACGGCTGGACCGGCAACGGAGTCGGCAGCTTCGGCGACGTCGGACCGCCCTTCGTCGTCAACGGCGACCGCTCCTTCCAGATCGTCACCGACGGCCTCACCAGCGAGTCGGTCGCGACCTCGCCCCAGCTGCAGCCGGTCGACCTCACCAACTCCCACGTCAGCTTCCAGGCCCAGGTCAGCTTCAGCTCGCGGCTGGGCGCGGTGAAGCTGCGCCTCGCCTCCGGCGACATCGCCACCGACTACGCCGAGGTGACGCTCTGGGAAACCGACACCGACCCGATCGTCCTCGCCAGCAGCTTCGAGTTCCAGACCCAGCCGATCGGCGCCTTCGACCTCCACGGCACGGTCGACTGGTCCGAGATCGACCGCGCCCAGATCATCCTCACCGACAACGGGCTCGGCCCGGTCACCCTCTACACGGCGGGGATCTACGCGGTGCCGGCCAAACACACGAAGGCGACGATCAGCTTCGCCTTCGACGACGGCTACGCCTCGACCCGGGACGACGGCCTGACCAAGCTCTCCAGCTACCGCTACCCAGCCACCGCCTACGTGATCGCGCAGCTGATCGACGACCCCGGCCGGCTCAGCCTCGAGCAGCTCTACACCCTGCGCGACAAACACCACTGGGAGATCGCCGGCCACTCCTTCACCCTCGCCGCCCACAACCAGCCGAACGGACTCGACGACCTCGAACCGGCCGAACTGGAGGCGGAGATGGACGGCCTGCGCGACTGGCTCGACGAAAAGGGCTTCGAACGCGACACCTTCGCCTACCCGAAGGGCGCCGCCGGCCACGACGTGCGCGACCTCGCCGAGCGCGACTACTGCGCCGGGCGCTCGACCGCGCGGGGGCCGGAAACGATCCCGACCCGCGACGACTTCACGATGCGCGGCTGGTCGATCGACGGCTTCGAGGACGACGCCGCCTCGGTGATCGAGGAGATCGACGACGCGGCCGAGGACAAGGCCTGGCTGATGCTGACCTTCCACGACATCGTGCCCGGCGCCCCGGGTGCCGCGACTGACTTCGAGGACGACGAATTCGACCAGATCGTCGACCACGTCCGCGGCCTCCAGCTCGGCGGCAAACTCAAAGTCCGGACCGTCGCCGGCGCCCTCGCCGCCTCCTGCTGAGCCGGCGGCACTCAGCGACGGGCGGCGAAGAAGCCCCGTAGAAGGGCGGCGGCCTCCGCCTCGCCGACCCCGCGGACGACCTCGGGCCGGTGGTTGAGCGCCGGCTCGGCGAGCACGTCGAGGACGCTGCCGGCGGCGCCCGCCTTCGGGTCGGGGGCGCCGATGACGACGGTGGGGATGCGGGCGAGGACGATCGCGCCGGCGCACATCGCGCACGGCTCCAGGGTCACGTAGAGAACGGTGCCGGGCAGGCGCCAGCCGCCGAGCGCCTCGGCGGCGGCGCGGATCGCCAGGATCTCGGCGTGGGCGGTGGGGTCTCGGCGCAGCTCGCGCTCGTTGCCGGCGCGAGCCAGCGGCTCGCCGTCGCGCAGCACGGCCGCGCCGATCGGGACGTCGCCGTGCTCCTGCGCCAGGCGCGCCTGCTCCAGCGCCAGCGCCATCCCCTCCGCGTGGGCGGCGGCGCCCGCGCTGTCGTCGGTCGGGGTGCCAGCGTTCATCGATCCGGGAGTATGTCGCCTACAACTTCGCCGGCTTTCCCGTGTTAGCGGTAGTGCTCGCGGCGGCGCCGGGGGCACCGACCAAACCTTCCCGATGAGACGACTGCTTCCGATCCTCGCACCGCTGGCCCTGCTCGGGACTCTGCTCGCCTGCGCCGGCTCGGCCCAGGCCCAGACCGGGCTCTCCCAGGCGCGCGGGTTCGTCCCCCGCCAGCTCGTGGTCAAGTTCGAGGGGGGGCGCGCACGGACCGTCTCGCTGCCGGCCGGCTCCAGCGTGCGCCGCATGGCGATCGCGCTGCGGCGCAACCCGCGGGTCGCCTACGCCGTGCCGAACTACATCGCCACCGCCTCCGCCGTGAGCCCCGGCCCAGACCTCCTCCCCAACGACCCCGGCACCCTCCCAGGTACCTCCGAAGCGGCTGCCTCGACCGGGGACTGGTCCTTCAAGCAGTGGAACTTCCTCCCCTGGGAAGAAGTCGCGGGGGGCCGGCTGCCGGTCTCGCCCGGCGGCATCGACGCGGTCGGCGCCTGGGCCAATCTCGAAGCGGCCGGCCGCCCCGGGGGCGAAGGCGTCACCGTCGCCGTGCTCGACACCGGCATCGCCTACCGCAACGACGGCGGCCGGTTCCGGCGCAGCCCCGACTTCGCCCCGGATCAGTTCGCCGCCGGCTCGGACTTCGTCGACCACGACAGGGTGCCGCTGGACGAAAACGGCCATGGGACCCACGTCGCCGGCACGATCGCCGAGAAGACCGACAACGGGGTGGCGCTGACCGGCCTCGCCTACGGGGCGAAGCTGATGCCGGTCCGGGTGCTCGACAAGCACGGCCGCGGCGACGCCGTCGCGATCGCCAGGGGCATCCGCTTCGCCGTCGCCGCCGGCGCCCAGGTGATCAACATGAGCTTCAACTTCGGTTGCGACAAGTGGGTGCCCGAGGTCGACGAAGCGCTGCGCTACGCCTACGTCAACGGGGTCGTCGCGGTCGCCTCGGCCGGCAACCTCGGCTCCGAGACCTGCGTCTCCGCCCCCGCCACCGGCCCGCGCGTGATCGGGGTCGGCGGCACCACCGAGGGCGGCTGCCTCGGCAGCTACTCGCTGGCCGGCACGGAGATCGACCTGGTCGCCCCCGGCGGCGGCGCGCCCAGCCCGGGCTGCCCGTCGATCTCGGCGCGAGCGATCTACCAGGTGAGCCTCCGCGCCGGCAGCACCCGCATCTTCTCGATCCCCGGCAACTACAGCGGCACCTCGATGTCAGCCGCCCACGTCTCCGGCGCCGCCGCGATGGTCCTCGCCAGCGGCGTGCTGGGACCTCAGGTCAAGGGCAGGGGGCTGGTCAAGGCGACGACCAAGCGCCTGCGCGCGACCGCGCGCGACCTCGCCCTGCCCTCGAGCGAGCAGGGAGCGGGGCTCCTGGACGTCGGCGCCGCGACTGATCCCGGCGCCTGAAGCGCTCCTCAGGTCGTTCGGAGAATCATCACGCTGCATGGAGCGTGGTGCGAGACGTTGTTGGGGACGCTGCCGAGGAAGCGGCGGGTGCCCTTCATCCCCTTGTTGCCGACCACGATCAGGTCGGCTTTGGTGTGTTCGGCGACGTCGATGATGCCGTCGGCGGGGTCACCCTCAACCGGGTGCGTCTGCACCTCCACGCCCTTCTGGCGGGCCGCGGCCGCGGCGGCGTCGAGAACCAGGTTGACGTCCTCGCGGGGGCCGATCTCGTACTGGACGTCGGCCGGGGCGGCGTCCCTCTCCCCCTGTACGCGGCGGCTGGAGACGGGGGCGTAGGCGCTGACGATGCTGAGCTGGGCGCCGCTGAGCTTCGCCAGCTCGACCGCCTGCGCGACTGCCTGGCCGGCGGAATCGGAGCCGTCGGTCCCAACCACGATACGAGTGAACACGCGCGCCTCCTTCGCTCAGCTTCACCGCCGGACGCGCTCGATACTAACGCTCGTCGCGGGCTTCCTTGGCAGCTTTCGGCGAGAGGCCGCGGAAGCCGTCGCCGAGGATCTCCGTCGGCGTCGTCGCCAGACGGAAGATCGCGATCCCCATCGAGGCGATCAGACAGACGACGAGGATCAGCATCCCGACTTTCCAGAGCCACGGCACGGGCGAACCCTAGATGGTCGCTTCCGGGTTAGGCTGCGGGTATGGGAGTGGAGAAAGTGGCCGACGGGGTTTGGCTGCTGCGGGGGGATTTCCGCGGCGCGATGAACATCTACTTCATCGAGGACGGCGACGGAGTGGTCCAGTTCGACGCCGGCACCAAGTCGATGCGCAAGAAGGCGCGGGCGGCGGCCGCCGAGCTCGGCGGCCTGAAGCGGGTCGTGCTCGGGCACGCCCACGCCGACCATCGCGGCACCGCCCCCTTCATGGAGGTGCCGGTCGCCTGCCACCCCGACGAGGTCTCCGAAGCCGAAAGCGATTCGGCCATGGCTCCCTACTTCCACCTCGAGCAGCTGCCGGTGGCCTGGATCCGGCGGCTCTACCCGTTCCTGCTGCGGCGCTGGGACGGCGGCGCGGTGAAGATCGCCGAAACCGTGATCGAAGGCGACGAAGTGGCCGGCTTCAAGGTCATCCACTTCCCCGGCCACGCGCCGGGCCTGATCGGCCTCTGGCGCGAGAGCGACGGGGTGGCGCTGGTCTCAGACGTCGTCTACCTGGTCGACTCGGGGCGGCTGAAACCGCTGCCCGAGGGCGAGGCCAGCGTCCCCCACCCCGCCTGGGCCTGGGACCACGCCAAGGCGAAGGAGTCGGTGCGGCGGCTGGCGGCGCTGGAACCGCGCGTGGTCTGCCCCGGGCACGAGCACCCGCTGCGCGGCGAGAACCTGCGCGAGACGCTGGAACGCGCCGCCGAGAAGTACTGATCCCATAAGTTCCCAGCACTGATGATCGGGACGTACGCCTCGGCGGCGCTGATCTGTGCCGCCTCGCTGCTGGTCGGCCGCGCCCTGCTCGCGCTGGCGGGGCGGCGGAGCTGGTCCTGGCTGGAGCCGGCTGTCGGCTTCGGCGCGGTGCTGACCGTGACCGGGGCGCTGGCGCGCGCGCCGGGGCACGGCGCCAGCGCCACGCTCGGGCTGGCGCTGCTGGTCATCGCGGCCGCGGTGGTCGCCTGGCGGCATGACTACGACAGCCGCGGGGCGCTGCGAGCCGGCTGGCCGGTGGCGCTGGTCCTGGCGCTGGCGCTGGCGATCCCGTTCGCGATCAGCGCCCGCTGGGGGCTGCTCGGCGTCGGCTTCAACAACGACCTCGGCCTGCACCTGGCCTGGGCCGAGTGGCTGCGCAGCGGCTTCGGGCCGGCGCCGGACGCCGGCTACCCGCTCGGCCCGCACGGCCTCGCCGTGGCGACCGCGGCGGTGCCGGGGATCGGCCTCGCCCAGGCCTTCCTCGGCGAGATCGTCGCGATCGGCGTGCTCACCGGGCTGACCGCGCTCGGCGCCCTCCGCGAGCTCGGCGGCTGGCGCCGGGTCCTCGCCGCGGCGATGGTCGCGCTCCCCTACCTCGCCGCCTCCTACTTCGCCCAGGCCGCCTTCAAGGAGACCGCCGAGGCGCTCTTCGTGCTCGCCTTCGCGGTCTTCCTGCTGGCGCCGGGGCAGCCCGACGCCGGGCGCTGGGCGCGGGTGCGGTTCGTGCTGCCGCCGCTGGCCCTGGCCGGCGGCATCTTCTTCTCCTACAGCTTCGCCGGCCTCGCCTGGCCGGTCGCGATCGGCGCCCTCTGGAGCCTGACCCTGCCCGCGGTGCGGCGGGCGCTGCGGCCGCGGGCGCTGCTGCGCTTCCTGCTGCGGCCGACGACGCTGCTGGGGATCGCCGTGCTCGCCGGGCTGGCGGTGGTACTGACGCTGGTCGGGCCCTTCGGCTTCGCCCGCGGCTTCAACAAGGTCGCCGGCAGCAACACCTACGGCCCGGTCTCGCCGCTGGAGGCACTGGGCGTCTGGCCGGCCTCCAACTACCGCCTCGACGCCGCCGGCGGGGCCGATCTGACCGGGGTGGCGGGGACGATCGCCGTCCTCGCCCTGCTCGTGGGCATCGCCTGGTGGGTCGAGCGGCGCGAGGCCACGATCCCGATCGCGCTCGGAGCCAGCGCCGCCCTCTACCTCGCCTCGCTCCCCTTCAGCGGCGACTACTCCCAGGCCAAGGCGCTGATGATCGCGGCGCCGCTGGCGATGCTGGTCGCCGTGCGGCCGCTGCTCACCGAATTCCCCGGCCGCTCCCGGTCAAGCGTTCGCAGTTTTGGCCGTATGGGGTCAAAAAGTGCGAACGCGGGAGGGGTGGCGCGACTCGGCTGGGCTCTGCTGGCGGTGGCCTTCGTCGGCGGCAGCATCTACTCCAGCCTCCTGGTCCTGCGCGACGCGCCGGTCGGACCGGCGGGGCACGGCGGCGAGCTCGAGGCCTTCCTGCCGGTCGTGCACGGCCGCGACGTGCTCTACGCCGGCCAGGACCGCTACGCCGCCTACGGGCTGCTCGGCGCCGACACCCACGTGCCGCTGGTCGAGTTCCCCGACGAACTCGTCTCCCCCAACCCGGAGAAGCCGTTCGACACCGGCGACGCCTACAGCCCGGTCGACTTCGACTCCTTCTCGCGGGAGACGCTCAACTACTTCCCCTACGTGATCACCAGCCGCGCCGCCTGGAACAGCGCGCCGCCGCCGAACTTCAAGCGCGTCGCCGCCACCCCCTCCTACGTGCTCTGGCGCCGCACCGGGCCGACCCCCGAGGACCGCCACGTCCTGCTCGAGGGGACCGAGGCGGGGGCGCTGGCGGGCTGCGCCTCACCGGAGATCCGCATCCTCCTCGCCGGCCCCGGGCGGGCCTCGCTCTTCCCCGGCGCGGTGATCGGCCAGAAAGGCGCCTGGGACGAGGGCAGCATCCTCGGCAACGGGGCCGAGACCTCGCAGGTGCTCGACCTCCCGGCCGGCGAGTGGAACCTCTCGCTGCAGTACTTCGCGCCGTTCGAGCTGACCCTGACCGGCCCCGGCTTCCGCGAAGAGCTGGCGCCGGCGCTCGACGGCCAGCGGCCGAACACGATCAGCCTCGGCAACAACGGCCAGTTCTGGCCTGCCGGACGCTTCCAGAGCGACGGCGGCCCGTCCCGCTTCACCCTCTCCAGCGCCGAGGCGACGACGCTGCAGAGCCTCAGCGGCTACGACGGCAAGGCCTACGTCGGCGAGCTGGTCGCGGTCCCGGCCGAACCCCACCGCACGGTGCCTCTCTCCGAGGCCTGCGATTCGTGGATCGACTCCTACGAATCACCCGAAGCGCCCTGAGGGCCTCTTAAGCTGCCTTCGCGGCCATTCGCTCGGGGGAAACGCGGACCACATCCCAGACCAGCCCGGCTTTCTCTAGGCCGTCGATGACTATGGCTGAGAGGTCGATTTGGAAGCGGCCGAGGCCGTGGGTGGCGGAGGTCGGGAAGGCGTGGTGGTTGTTGTGCCAGGCCTCGCCGAGGGTCGGGATCGCGATCAGCGCCAGGTTGCGCGACTGGTCGGTGGTCTCGAAGTCGCGGTTGCCGAAGACGTGGCAGAGCGAGTTGATGCTGTAGGTGAAGTGGTGGAGGACGAAGACCCGGACCAGTCCGCCCCAGAGCAGGCCGGTGACCCCGGCGAAGAGGGTGCCGCCGATGATCCAGCCGAGCGCGAAGGGCAGGAGCAGGCCGAGAATCGCCCACTGGATGAAGGTGCGGTCGACCCAGCTGATCACCGGGTCCTTGATCAGGTCCGGCGCGAAGCGCTCCTTGTTGCCGCGCTGGGTGTGGATGAAGAGCCAGCCCATGTGGGCGTGGAAGAGGCCGCGCATGGCGCCGCTCCAGCCGTGGCCGTGGTCGACGTGGGGGCTGTGCGGATCGCCCTGCTCGTCGGAGAAGGCGTGGTGCTTGCGGTGGTCGGCGACCCAGGAGATCACCGGGCCCTCGATCGCCGCCGAGCCGAGGATCGCCAGCAGCCCGTGCAGCCATTTCGACGTCTTGAAGGCGCGGTGGGTGAGGTGGCGGTGGAAGCCGACGGTTATGCCGAGGCCGGTGAACAGGTACATGCCGAGGAAGAGGAAGACGTCGCTCCAGTGCAGCGCCTTGCCCCAGACCTGCCAGGCGGCGAGGCCTATGGCAATGAAGGGGATCAGGGTGACCAGGCCGGTGATGATCCGGTCTCGAGTCTCGTTCTCGACCGGCTGTATGTCAGAAGGCAGTGGTCCGGCGTTCTCCATCAGGGGCGATGATACGGGGCGAACCTGAAGCGACGGTTCTGTAGGGTCGCGCGGATGCCGCTCGCAAACTCCGCGCCACTGCGCCGTGAGATCGAGAACCGGCTGCCGGAGCGGCCGTTCACGATCGAGTTCTGGGACGGAACCAGGGTGCCCTCGACCAGCGGCGACGGCCCCACCTTCAGCGTCCGCTCCCCGCGCGCCGCCGCGCACGTGCTGCGGGCGCCGGGCCAGCTCGGCCTCGGCCGCGCCTACGTCAGCGGCGAGCTCGAGGTCGACGACATCGACGCCGTGATCGCCCTGCTCGATTCCTGGCAACCGCCCTCGCTCGACGGCGCCGACAAGCGGGCGCTGCTGCTCGGCGCCGTGCGCGCCGCCGGCATCGCCAAGCCGCCGCCGCGTCCCGCCGCCGAGCTCCGCCCCAGCGGCCGCCGCCACAGCAAGGAGCGCGACGCCCGCGCGGTCCGCCACCACTACGACGTCTCCAACGAGTTCTTCGAGCTCTTCCTCGGCCCCAGCATGGTCTACAGCTGCGCGATCTTCTCGCGCGGAGCGACGACCCTGGAGCAGGCGCAGGAGGCGAAGCTCGACATGGTCGCCGAGAAGCTGGCGCTGAAAGAGGGTGAGCGGGTGCTCGACGTCGGCTGCGGCTGGGGCGGCTTCCCGCTGCGGGCGGCGACCAAGTACGGCGCCCGCGTCGTCGGCATCACCCTCTCCCCGCCTCAGGCCGAAAAAGCGCGGCAGCGGGCCGAGGCGGCGGGCGTCGCCGACCGGGTCGAGATCCGCGTCATGGACTACCGCGACCTCGCCGGCGAGCGCTTCGACGCGATCGCCAGCATCGGCATGGTCGAGCACGTCGGCGCAGCCAACATCGACCTCTACGCACAGACCCTGGCCGGCCTGCTGGAGCCGGGCGGACGACTGCTCAACCATGGCATCACCCGCCTCCGCCACTCCGACGCAGAGGCCGGCGCCTTCTCCGAGCGCTACGTCTTCCCCGACGCCGCGCCGCTGCACCTCTCGCGCAACCTGCTGGCGCTGGAACGCGCCGGCTTCGTCACCCGCCACGTCGAGGAGTTCGGCGCCGACTACGCGGAGACGCTGCGGCACTGGGCGGCCAACCTCGACCGCAGCCTGGAGCAGGCGACCCGGCTCGCCGGCCCGGAACGGATCCGCGTCTGGCGCCTCTACCTGCGAGCGGCGCGCAACGGGTTCCTCAGCGGCTTCACGAGCATCTACCAGGCGCGCTGCACGCTCGGCTAGCGCCGCGATTGGCGCCTTTCTCGGCGTATAGCCGAATAAGGCGCCAATCAGACCGGGAAGCCGTCGGTGATGTCTGGGAGCGCCCAGTCGGCGCCCTCGTGGCGGAGCTGCGCGACCGTGTAGGAGCCGGTGGCGACGCCGACGACTTTGATCTTGGCGCCGTGGCAGGCGATCACGTCGCGGGGGGTGTCGCCGACGCCGATCGCGTTCTCGCGGTCGAGCGGCTTGGCGGCGATCTCGGCGCCCCGCTCCAGCGCCTTCCGCGTCAGCGCGGTGCGGTCGTGGGAGTCGGAGCCGTAGCCGCCGAAGCGGAAGTAGCGGTCGAGGTCGCCGCGGGCGAGCTTGATCCGTGCCGCCGGCTCGATGTTGCCGGTGACGATTCCGAGCAGGACGCCTTCGCCGGCCAGCCGCGCCAGCAGCTCCTCGATCCCGGGCATGATCGCGTAGCCCTCCGACTCGGCGACGGCGTCGCCGAGGTGCCCGAGGTAGCACCCGACCGCCTCCGCGAGCTCGGTTTCGGCGCCGTCGCGGCCGAGCACCTCGCGGAAGACGAGCGCGGCGATTTCGGGGTCGGTCATCCCGGCGTGGGTGTGTTCGGCGATGTTGGCTTCGACGTCGTAGAGCTCGATGAAGGCGCGCTGCCAGGCGACGGCGCCGGCTCCGCCGGTGTGCAGCAAGGTCCCGTCGATGTCGAACAAGATCGCCTCGATCACGCGGGCGAGGGTATCTGGGCGGGGCGATTTAGTCCCCAACGGGTGGGAGGAAATCGCCCATCAGTGCTCTCCCTCGAGCAGGTCGCGCTGGCTCAGCGTGTAGAGCAGCGCCAGCGAGGGCAGGACGAGGACGGCGGCGACGGCGAAGACGACGAAGATCACGGTCATCGTCGGGTCTGGCGCGGCCGCCTGGTCGATGCGCAGGCTGGTCGGCAGCAGGTAGGGAAACTGGGCGACGCCCCAGCCCCAGACCACGGCGACGACCGCGCCGGCGGCGAGGGGGCGCAGCGGGCGCCTGCCGCCGCGCAGCAGCACCGCCAACAAACCGAGGCCGCAGAACCCGGAGAGGATCACCAACGGCAGGCCCTCGGCGACGAGGCGGTCGAAGACGTAGCGGGCTTCGGAGTGCAGGGCGAAGAGGCCGGCGAGGGCGAAGGCGCCGGCGACCGCGGCCGCGACCATGGAGCGGCGCACGAAGTAGGCCTCCATGTCCTCCTCCCCGGCCCGCCGCGCGTCGCCGACCAGGAACACGGCGGAGAGGTAGGCGCCGGAGGCGACGAACATCCCCCCGATCAGCAGCGGCAGCGGCTGGATCCAGCTGGAGAAGGCGTCGCCGTTGCCGGCGGCCGGGACCCCGCCGGAGGCGATCGCGCCGACCACCGCGCCCATGAAGAACGGGGTGAGGACGGAGGAGAGGGCGAAGGTGGCGCCGGCCGCGCGCCGCCCCTGCAGCCCCTCGATCGACTTGCGGAAGGCGAAGCCAGCGCCACGCAGGACGATCCCCAGCGCCGCCAGCGCGATCGGCACATACAGGGTCGAGAAGATCGCGCTGAAGGCGGGCGGGAAGGCGGTCCAGAGGACGACGAGGACGAAGATCAGCCAGACGTGGTTGGCCTCCCAGACGGGGGTCAGCGAGCGCTGGATCAGCTCCCGCGGCCGCGCCCCCTTCTCGGGCCCGCCGGCGAGGAGGTCCCAGAGGCCGCCGCCGAAATCGGCGCCGCCGAAGAGCGCGTAGAAGGTCGCCCCGACCCAGAGGATCGCCGCGGCGGCGTCGGCCTTGGTCACGCCGCCCCCTCGCTGGCCGCCGGCGGCCCGTACGGCGCCCCCTCTGGTTCGTCCTCCCCCGCCCGCCAGCGCTTCGACATCCCGCGCAGGACGAGGATCGCGGTCGTGCCCAGCCCCGCGTAGAGCAGCAGCACCCCGGCGAAGGCGAACCAGATCCCATCCGCCTCGGTGACCGCTTCGGAGGTCCGCATGTAGCCCTGGACGATCCACGGCTGGCGGCCGACCTCGGTGACGATCCAGCCGCACCAGAGGGCGACGATCGAAGCCACCCCGGAGACCGCGACCGCGCGCAGGAACCACGGCGTCGGCGGGATGTCGCGGCGTTTCCACCAGACGAAGCCAAACCAGGCGCCGAGCGCGAGCAGCCCCGTGCCGATCCCGACCATCGCGTCGAAGGAGAGGTGCAGCAGCGTGTTGGCCGGCGGCCGCTCGTCCGCCGGGATGTCGTTCAGCCCGGTCACCTCGGTGTCGGCGCTGAACCCGACCAGGTAGGAGTCGAGGTCGGGGATCGGGATAGCCCACTTGACCCCGTCGGAGGTGCAGATGCCGCCGAGGTACTCGGTCTGGTGGTCGCCGGTCTCCTCGATGCACTCGATCGCCGCGAACTTGGCCGGCTGGTGGTCGGCGATTTCGCGGGCGGCGGTGTCGCCGACGAAGAGCTGGATCGGAGTGGCGATGCACCCGATCGCCAGCGGGATCAGCAGGCCGAGCCGGTGCAGGCGGTCGCGCCTGCCGCGCAGCATCCCGACCGCGTAGATCGAGGCGACGAGGAAGCCGACGACCATGTAGGCGGCGAGGATCATGTGCGGCGCCTCGTAGCCGGTCGCCGGGTTGAAGAGGACTTCGAGCGGGTCGGTGTCCACCACCTTTCCGGCGGCGTCGAGCACGAACCCCTGCGGCTGGTTCATCCAGGCGTTGGCGGCGACCACCGAGAAGGCACCGCCGATGCCGGTGATCACCATCGGCACCCCGGACCAGAAGTGGGCCCAGCCGCCGAGCCGCTTCCAGCCGTAGATGTAGATCGCCAGGAAGATCGCCTCGAGGAAGAAGAAGATCCCCTCGATCGCGAAGGCGACCCCGAAGACGGAGCCGAAGCGGTCCATGAACTCGGGCCAGAGCAGGCCGAACTCGAAGCTGAGCACGGTGCCGGTCACGGCGCCGACGGCGAAGGTGACGGCCATCGCCTTCGACCAGCGCCGCGCCAGCTCCATCGCGTCGGCGTCGTCGCGTTTCAGCCCCAGGTAGTTGGCGACGAGGATCGTCGCCGGCAGCGCGACCCCGAGGCAGGAGAGGACGATGTGGAAGGCGAGGGTGAAGGCCATCAGCTCGCGCGCGGCGAGCAGGTTCGATGCCGACGCCGCCAGGGGTAGCGGGTCGAGCGGGGGCATCGCTACTGCTCGCGCCTCGCGGCTCGGTAGCGGCGGATCAGCGCGTTGGTCGAGCTGTCGTGGCGCAGCTTCGGCTCCTCGGCGGCCTCCAGCTCGGGGATGATCCGCACCGCCAGCACCTTGCCCAGCTCGACCCCCCACTGGTCGAAGGAGTCGATCCCCCAGATCGCCCCCTGGGTGAAGGCGCTGTGCTCATACAGGGCGACCAGGGCGCCGAGGGTCCGCGGCGTCAGCCGCTCGGCGAGGATCGTGTTGGAGGGACGGTTGCCCTCCATCACCCGGTGCGGCACCACCGGCTCCGGCGTCCCCTCCTCTCGCACCTGCTCGGGCGTTTTGCCGAAGGCCAGCGCCTCGCCCTGGGCGAAGACGTTGGACATCAGCAGGTCGTGGTGGTCGCCGAGCGGGTTGTTGGAGTTCGCGAAGCCGATGAAGTCGCAGGGGATCAGCCGCGTGCCCTGGTGGATCAGCTGGTAGAAGCTGTGCTGGCCGTTGGTCCCCGGCTCGCCCCAGAAGATCGCTCCGGTGTCGTAGTCGACGCGGGTGCCGTCGAGGGTGACGTGCTTGCCGTTGGACTCCATCGTCAGCTGCTGCAGGTAGGCGGGGAAGCGGTGCAGGTACTGGTCGTATGGCAGCACCGCGCAGGTCTGGGCACCGTAGAAGTCGGCGTACCAGACCGAGAGCAGCCCCATCAGCAGCGGCAGGTTGGCGCCGGCCGGGGCCTCGCGGAAGTGCTCGTCCATCGCGTGGAACCCGGCCAGCATCTCGGCGAAACGGGCGGGGCCGATTGCCAGCATCGTCGAGAGCCCGATCGCCGAGTCCATCGAGTAGCGACCGCCGACCCACTCCCAGAAGCCGAACATGTTGTCGGTGTCGATCCCGAACTTCGAGACCTCCTCGGCGTTGGTGGAGACGGCGACGAAGTGCTTGGCGACCGCCGCCACCTCGCCGCCGAGCCCGGCCAGCGACCACTCGCGGGCGGAGCGGGCGTTGGTCATCGTCTCCAGCGTCGTGAAGGTCTTCGAGGAGACGACGAAGAGGGTCTCCTCGGGGTCGAGGTCGCGGGTCGACTCGGCGAAGTCGGTGGCGTCGACGTTGGAGACGAAGCGGAAGCTGATCTCGCGGCGGCTGAAGTGACGCAGCGCCTCATAGGCCATGACCGGGCCGAGGTCGGAGCCGCCGATGCCGATGTTGACGACGTTGCGGATCGGCTTGCCGCTGTGGCCGCGCCACTCGCCCGAGCGCACCCGCTCGGAGAAGGCGGCCATGCGGTCGAGCGTCTCGTGCACCTGCTTGACGACGTCGACGCCGTCGACGATGAGCGAGCGCTCGCGCGGCATCCGCAGCGCCACGTGGAGCACGGCGCGGTCCTCGGAGACGTTGATGTGCTCGCCGGCGAACATCGCTTCGCGGCGGGTCTCCACCCCGCGCTGCCGGGCCAGCTCGCCCAGCAGCAGCAGGGTCTCGTCGGTGACCCGGTTCTTCGAGAAGTCGAGGTATAGGCCGGCGCCCTCGGCGACCAGCCGCTCGCCGCGCTCGGGATCGGCGGCGAAGAGGTCGCGCAGGTGGGTCTCGCGGGTCTTCTCGTAATGGGCCTGAAGCTCGGCCCAGGCCGGCACCCCTCGAAGCGGTGCCGGCTCACTCACCCGGCCGTGACCCCGCGCTGGGAGGAGATCGACTTGAGGAGCTCTTCCCAGGAGGAGTTGAAGCTGGCTTTGCCCTCCTTCTGCAATTGCGCCGCCAGCGCGGCGACGTCGATCCCGGCCTGGCCGAACTCGGCCAGGACCTGCTCGGCGTTGCCGCCGTCAGCGGGGACCAGGTCGCCGACCGCGCCGTGGTCGGCGAAGGCGAGCAGGGTCGGCTCCGGCATCGTGTTGACCGTGAAGGGGGAGGCGAAGGCCTCGATGTAGAGGGTGTCGGAGGCGTCGGGATCCTTGGTCCCGGTGCTGGCCCAGAGCAGGCGTTGCGGCCGCGCGCCCTCGTTCATCAGCCGTTGCATGCGGTTGCTGTCGAGCAGCTCGCGATAGGCGCGGTAGGCGCGGCCGCCGATCGCGATCCCGAGCCGGTTGTGCAGCTCGTCCGGGACCTGTTCGGCGACGGCGACGTCCCAGCGGCTCATGAAGATCGAGGCGACCGAGGCGACGTCGGGGTCGAGCCCGGCCTCGATCCGGCGCTCGATCCCGCGCATGTAAGCCTCGGCGGCGCCCAGGTACTGCTCGTGGTCGAAGAGCAGGGTGACGTTGATCGGGATTCCGGCGAAGATCGACTCCTCGATCGCCTTCCGTCCGGCCTCGGTCCCCGGGATCTTGATGAAGAGGTTCTCGCGCTCGGCCTTGGCGTGCAGCGCCGCTGCCTCCTCGATCGTCGCCTCGGCGTCGTCGGCGATCAGCGGCGAGACCTCCAGCGAGCAGAAGCCGTCGACCCCGGCGGTGCGCCGGTGCACGTCGGCGAAGAGGTCGGTGGCGTCGCGCAGGTCGCTCAGCGCCAGCTCGAAGAAGATGCGCTCCTCGGCGTTGGCGCCCACGCCCTCGCCGGCATCGGCGGCGGGCGCCACCTCGGCGATCTGCTCGTCGTAGGTCTCTCCGCCGGAGATCGCCTTGTCGAAGATGGTCGGGTTGGAGGTGAGCCCGGTGACCGAGAGCTCGTCGATGTAGCCCTCGAGTGTGCCGTCGCCGAGCATCGTGCGGGTGATGTTGTCCAGCCAGAGGCTCTGCCCCACCTCGTGCAGTCGTGCAGTTGCCTTCACGAGCCGACCCTCCTCTCAGGTCGTTGACGATTGGACGGCGGCGCCGGCGAGCACCTCGCGCGCCACCTGGATGATCCTCTCGGCCGTGAATCCGAACTCCTCCTCGACGTCCTTGAACGGCGCCGACTGGCCGAAGGTCTCCATGCCGACGATCTTGCCGGCCTCTCCAACGTAGCGCTCCCAACCCATCGGCGAGCCCTCCTCGATCGCGATCCGCGCGGCGCAGCCCGGCGGCAGCACCTCGTGGCGGTAATCGGCGTCCTGGCGGTCGAACACCTCCCAGCAGGGCATGCTGACGACCCGCGAGGCGACTCCCTCGCCGCTCAGCTGCTCGTGGGCGGCGATCGCGAGCTGCACCTCGGAGCCGGTGGCGATGAGGATCAGCTCGGGCTCGCCCTCGCAGTCGGCGAGCACGTAGCCGCCCCTCTGGACCCCCGCGGCGGAGGCGTAGCGGGAGCGGTCGAAGACCGGCACGTTCTGGCGGGTGAGGACCAGCGCCACGGGGTTGTGGGTGCGGCCGATCACCAGCTTCCAGGCCTCGGCGACCTCGTTGGCGTCGGCCGGGCGGATCACGTCGAGGTGCGGCATCGCCCGCAGCGAGGCCAACTGCTCGATCGGCTGGTGGGTGGGTCCGTCCTCGCCGAGCCCGATGGAGTCGTGGGTGAAGAGGTGGACGACCGGGATCTCCATCAGCGCCGAGAGGCGGATGCCGGGGCGGGCGTAGTCGGAGAAGGTGAGGTAGGTCGACCACATCGGCCGCAGCTTGCAGAGCGAGAGCCCGTTGCTGGCGGCGACGGCGGCGTGTTCGCGGATCCCGTAGTGGACCTGGCGGCCGCCGAACTCGCCCGGCTCGAAGTTGGTGACGCCGTCGAAGCTGAGCCGGACCGAGGTCGAGTCGGTGAGGTCGGCGGAGCCGGAGATCAGCCAGGGCACGCGTTCGGCGATCGCGTTCTGGACCTTGTTCGAGGCCTTGCGGGTGGCGAGGCCCTTCTCTTCGTCGGCCTCGAAGCTGGGCAGGTCGGCGTCCCAGCCGTCGGGCAGCTCGCGCCGCTGCATCAGCTCCAGCTCGGTGGCCAGCGCCGGCTCGGAGCCTTTGTAGGACTCGAAGGCGGCGAGCCAGGCGGCGCGCAGCTCGGCGCCGCGCTTGCCGATCCCCTCGGCGAAGCGCTCCTTGACCCCGTCGGGGACCAGGAACTGGGCGTCCTCGGGCCAGCCGTAGGCCTTCTTGGTGAGCTTGACCTCCTCCGCGCCGAGCGGTTCGCCGTGGGCGGACTCGGTGTCCTGCTTGTTCGGCGAGCCCCAGCCGATGTGGCTGTCGATCACGATCAGGGTCGGGCGGGCACTCTCGGACTTGAACCCGTCCAGCGCCTGCTCCAGCAGGGCGGCGTCGTTGGCGTCGGTGACCTCGAGCACGTTCCAGCCGTAGCCCTCGAAGCGGGCCTTGACGTCGTCGTCGTAGGCGAGCGCGGTGTCGCCGTCGATCGTGATGTGGTTGTTGTCGTAGAGCCAGCAGAGGTTGTCGAGCTTGAGGTGGCCGGCCAGCGAGGCGGCCTCGTGGGAGACGCCCTCCATCAGGCAGCCGTCGCCGGCGATGGCGTAGACGTCGAAGTCGAAGAGGGTCGTATCGGCTGTGTTGAAGCGCTCCGCCTGCCACTTCGAGGCCAGCGCCATCCCGACCGCGGTGGCGATCCCCTGGCCCAGCGGCCCGGTGGTCGTCTCGACCCCGGAGGTCCAGCGGTACTCGGGGTGGCCGGGGGTCTTGGAGTGCAGCTGGCGGAAGTTTTCGATCTCGTGCAGGCTGACCGCCGGCTCGTCGAGCAGGTTGTACTCGTCGTCGACGCGGCGGACCCCAGCGAGGAAGAGCATCGAGTAGAGCAGCATCGAGGCGTGCCCGGCCGAGAGCACGAAGCGGTCGCGGTTGGGCCAGGTCGGGTCGGCCGGGTCGTAGCGCAGGTAGCGCTGCCACAGCGTGTAGGCGACCGGCGCCAGCGACATCGGCGTCCCGGGGTGCCCGGAATTGGCCTTCTGCACCGCGTCGATCGAGAGGGTGCGGATCGTGTTGATCGCGAGCTGGTCGATGTCGTTGGGCATCGGGGGGGCGATCCTAGCCTTTACGGGCAGACGGCCGGGCGCAGGCGCGGAGGGAGCTGGGGCGCGGCATTTTCCACCGCTCGATCCTTCTGTCGTGACGGATATAAAAATATGTCTGTAATCGAAATAGAGATAGTTTATTATCTATTTTGTGGGACGACCCCTCACCTTCTCTCCCCCCACCGTGGCGGCGATGGAGCTGCTCGGGACCCGCATCAGGCTGGCCCGGCGCGAGCGACGCTGGACCCTGCAGGAACTCGCGGACCGTGTCGGCGTCACCGCGGTGACGATGCGCAAGGTCGAGCGCGGGGATCCATCCGTCCGCCTCGGCGTCGCCTTCGAGGCCGCGACCGTGGTCGGGGTGCCGCTCTTCCACCAGGACCGCTCCCGCCTATCGCTGGAGCAGGCCCGGGTCGACGACCGGCTCGCGGTACTGCCCCGCCTCGTGCGCAAGTCAACGGAGGTGAGCGATGACTTCTGAGCCCCAGCAGGTGTTCGTCTGGGTGTGGCCGCCGGGAGCGCGGGACCCGGTCGTGGCCGGCCGGCTCGATCCCGTCGGGCCAATCGCCGCCTTCACCTACGGACGCAGCTACCTGGAGCGCGGGGACGGGTTTCCCCTCTACCTCCCCGAGCTGCCGCTGCGGCGGGGCCAGATCCAGCCGCTGGTCGGCGAGATCGCGGGCTGCATCGCCGACGCCGCTCCAGACGCGTGGGCACAGCGCGTGATTCTCAACCGCCGCGTCGGGCGCATCGACGCCGACACCACCGAGCTGGGCCTGATGACCTACCTGATGGAGTCGGGCTCGGACCGGATCGGCGCCCTCGACTTTCAGGCGTCCGCGTCGGACTACGTGCCGCGCGGCGTCGAGCACGCGACGCTGACGAAGCTGGCCGAATCCGCGGAGCGGGTCGAGCGGGGGGTGCCGCTCTCGCCCGCCCTCGACCAGGCGCTGCTGCACGGCAGCTCCGTCGGCGGAGCGCGGCCAAAGGCGCTGCTGAACGACGGCGACCGCCGGCTGATCGCCAAGTTCAGCTCGACCACCGACACCTTTCCCGTCGTCAAGGGAGAGTTCGTGGCGATGGAGCTGGCCCGCCGCGCCGGCATCGACGCCGCCGCGGTCGAGCTGACCAAGGCGCTCGGCCGCGACGCCCTCCTGGTCGAGCGCTTCGACCGGCCCGAAGGAGGCCGCCGCCGGGCGATGGTCTCGGCGCTGACGATGCTCGAGCTCGATGAGGTCGGCGCCCGCTACGCCAGCTACGCCGACCTCGCCGACCTCGTCCGCGCCCGCTTCACCGAGCCGCGCCCGACCCTGCGTGAGCTCTTCGCCCGCATCGTCTTCAACATCCTCAGCGGCAACAACGACGACCACGCCCGCAACCACGCGGCATTCTGGGACGGCACGGCGCTGACGCTGACCCCCGCCTACGACATCTGCCCGCAGCTGCGCAGCGGCGGCGAGACGGCCCAGCTCATGGCCATCGGCCGCGACGGCTACCGGATGAGCCAGCTCGCCGGCTGCGTCGAGCGCGCCTCCACCTACCTGCTCTCCGAGGCGGACGCGAGGGAGATCGTCGACCACCAGATCGACGTGATCGCGACCCAGTGGGGCGAAGTCTGCGACCTGGCCGAACTGTCCGAGGTCGACCGCAACGGCTTCTGGCACCGCCAGTTCCTCAACCCGTACGCGACCGAGGGGTACTGAGGGCCTCCACCACCTGGCCGCCGCTCAGGGCTCGATCCGGGTCACCGTGCCGTCGCCGTTGTTGACGACCCAGACGGCGTCGCCGCCGACGGAGACGGCGCCGGGTTCGGGGCCGACCTCGATCGGGGCGCCGATTCGGTCGCCGTTTTCGGCGTCGATTCGGGTGACCGCGTCGTCCTCGGCCGAGGCGACCCAGACGACGCTGGTGCCGGCGTCGATGCCGCCGGGGCGGCCGCCGACCTCGATCGGGTCGCCGACGACGGCCTGGATCGAGGGGTCGACCCTGGTCACGGTGCCGGAGCGGCTGTTGGCGACCCAGACCAAGCCGTGGGCGACCGTGATCCCAGCCGGGTTGCGGCCGACCGCGATCGGGCCGACGCCGGCGAGGCTGCCGAGGTCGATCCGCCGCACCGCACCGCCGGAGGCGCTGCTGACCCAGAGCCCGCCGGCGCCGACGGCCAGGCGCAGGGGCGCCGCCTTGGGGCCGATGCCGCGGCGGTAGACGCGGCCTCCTTGGACGTTGACGGCGGTGATCCCCGCCCCCCGTTCGTCCGCCACCCAGGCGCGCCCGCCGCCGAGGGCGATCGGGCCGGGGGCGCCGCCGAGGTCGATCGTCTCCAGCACGTGCCCGTCGTCGGGGTCGAGCCGCAGCAGCTCGCCGCGGCGCGGGTTCGTCACCCAGGTCCAGCGCCCGCCGACGGCGACGCCGGAGACGCCGACGCCGAGGTCGAGCGGCGGGCCCAGCGGCTCACCGCTCTCGGGGTCGAGCCGGGTCAGGGTGCCGTCGGGCTCGCTGGTCACCCAGACCGCGTCGGCGCCGGCGTCGATCCGCAGCGGCGCCTGGCCGATCGCGATCGGCGCGGAGACGTCGATGCCCTCGCCGCCGAGCAGAACCGCGACGAGGACGACCATCGTCGCCACCACGGCGAGCCCGGCGCCGGCCCAGGCGAGGCGGCGACCGCGCGGCTTGCCGAGCGCGGGGCGTCGGCGCAGCGGACGCGTAGCCGCCTCGTCGCCGCGGCTGAGGACCCGGGTCGGGCGCAGCTCCGAGCCCTGGCGCTCGCGCGCGGCGCCGATCAGGGCACCGGCGCTGGGGTAGCGGTCGGCGGGATCTTTGGCGACGGCGCGCCGGATCACCTCGTCCAGGCCCGCCGGCAGTTCAGGCTCGGTGTCGGCCTCGCCGCGAGCGAAGGGGACGATCCCGGTCAGCGCCTCGTAGAGGACGCACCCGAGCGAGTAGACGTCGGCGCCGGGGCCGATCTCCTCCCCCCGCCACTGCTCCGGCGACATGTATTCGGCGGTGCCGACGATCGAGGTGCCGCTGAGCACGCCGCTCTCTCCCAGCGCCTTGGCGAGGCCGAAGTCGGAGAGGAAGGCGCGGTCGCCTTCGATGAGGATGTTGTGGGGCTTGACGTCGCGGTGGACGATGCCGGCGGCGTGGGCGGCGTCGAGCGCTTCGCCGATCTGGCCCAGCAGCGCAATCGCCTGGGCCGGCGGCAGCGGCCCCTCGCGATCGATCAGCTCGCGGAGGTCCCCTCCCTCGACCAGGCGCATGGCGACGATCAGCTCGCCGTCGACCTCACGCGAGTCGAGGATCGGCACCACCGAGGGGTGGTCGAGGCGGGCGGCGAGGCGGGACTCGCGCAGGAAGCGCTCGCGGAAGCCGTCGCGGTCGGCGAGCTCGCGGGCGATCACCTTCAGGGCGACCGGCCGTTCGAGGCCGAGGTGGGTGGCGCGGTAGACGACCCCCATGCCGCCGCGCGCGATCAGCTCGTCGATCCGGTACCCGGCGAGCTCGGATCCAATGGACGGTTCCCCCACCCGGCGGTTATACCCGGCCGGTGACCGGAACGCGTTCGCACTTTCGAACCGCAGGCGGCCGAAAGTGCGAACGCAGAGGCGGCTAGCGGCGCGGCTGCCAGGCGATCACGGGGCCGATCGAAGTGCCCCCTTCGCCTTCGCTGACCTCGAAGCCTTCGGCCAGCTCGGTCTGGCGACCGTTGGCGACGGTGATCGCGACCAACTGCTGGCGTTCTTCGGAGGCGACGAAGGCGGCGACCCGCTTGCCGTCGGAGGAGAAGGTGCCGTTGGTCTCCGAGCCGTCGGGCAGCTGGCAGAGCTTGCGCGCTTTGGCCGGCCCGATCCGCTTCGCCCAGAGTCCCTGGTCGCGGCGGAACAGCAGCAGGTGGCCGTCGGGGGAGACGTCTTCGACGTAGGCCGAGCCGACCCCGGCGACCTGGGCCTTCGGCTTGGTGCCGTTGCGGCGCATGGTGAAGACGTCGGCGTAGGCAGCCGGGCCTTCCGTGCTCTCGCCGCGGCTGAAGAGAATGCCGCCGGCGAAATAGCGGGGGGCGAACTCGTCGACACCGCCGGTCGTCGTCAGCCGTGCCAGGCCACCGCCGGTCGGGCGCACCGAGTAGAGATCCTCGCTGCTGTCGCCGCCCGGGCGCAAAGTGCCGCGGACGAAGACGAGGGCGCGGCCGTCGGGGGAGAAGGCGGCTTCGTGGTCGTTCTCCGCCCCCCTGGTCAGAGCCCGCAGGCCGCCGCCCGTGACGCCGACGGTGTAGAGGTCGGCGGCGGCGCCCGCGGCGGCGCGTCGCTCGAAGACGACGAAGCGGCCGTTGGCGGAGACGACCGGGACCGAATCGAGCTCGGCGCCGCTGGTCAGCTGCCGCTGGCCGGAGCCATCGGGACGGACCGAGAAGATGTCGCCGCCGCGGGCGAAGGCGATCGTCCGGCCGTCGGGGGAGAAAGCGGGTTCGGCGTCGGTCGGGTCTTCGGTCAGCTGGTTGAGGCGGCCGTCGTTGACCGCGAAGAGCCCGCCTTTGGCGTCCTCCCCGGTGCCGGAAGCTTTGGAGAAGACGACGGCGCCTCCCGACGCGGCCGAGGCGGCCGCCGGGACGGCGAGGACGAGCAGAGCGAACAGTGAGATCAGGGTCTTCTTGAACATGGTGGCGCTCCTTTCCGAGCGATCGGTGATTGCCCCACCGATGCTCGGGGTCGGAGCCGTACCCACCAACGACACTGGCGCCTCCCACCGGGCCACGTTTGGCCCGCACCGGGCCGCGCGTTCGCACTTGTGTACCGCAGGCGGCCGAAAGTGCGAACGCTTGCGGGGGAGGGAGCTCAGCGCGGGCGGTCGAGGCCGAGCTCGATCACCCGGGCGGCGATCTGGCGCGGGCGGTCGCGGCCGGCCTCGCCGGCGATGCCGAGCTTGGCGGCGAGGGAGTCGAGGCGGCGCTGGGCGGTGCGCTCGCTGACCTGCAGCTCGGCGGCGATCTCGGCCCGGGTCGCGGGACGGCCGGCGAAGGCGCCCTCGCTGCGGTAGGGAGCGACCAGCGCCGTCGCAGTCGCCCGCTCCTCCTCGCTCAACGCCACCGACGGCCCGCCGCTCGGCACCGTCGCCCCGACCGGAGTCACCTTCCCGGTCGAGATTTCAAGCCGGTGGGCACCGAGGATCAGGGTGTCGCCGTCGGCGAGCCGGCGCGGGCGCTCCAGCGGCTCGCCGTTGAGCGCGGTGCCGTTGCGGGAGTCGAGGTCGGTCGCCATCAGCACGTCGCCGCGGCGCTCGATCTCGAGGTGGTTCCAGGAGACCGCCTCGTCGTCGAGCTGCAGGTCGGCCTCGGGCGAGCGCCCGATCACCGTCCGCTCGCCGGTCAGGGCGACCGACCGCGGCGCCTCGCCGCCACTCGAGACCCAGATTCGCGCATCCACCGAAGCGACTATAGGCATAGGGTTCCCGGCCGTGAGCGCAGCCGACACGGAGAAGAGGGTCGCCGCCGAGGCCGCCGCCGAGCTGGTCGAGAGCGGGATGACGATCGGCCTCGGGACCGGCTCGACCGTCGCTTTCCTGCTGCCGGCGATCGCCCGCCGCGGGCTGTCCGGGATCCGCTGCGTCGCGACCTCGGTCGCCACCGAGGCGCAGGCGCGCGAACTCGGCGTCCCGGTCGAGGACTTCGACAAGCTCGAGCGGCTCGACATCGCGATCGACGGCACCGACGAGGTGACCCCGGACGGCTGGCTGATCAAGGGCGGTGGCGGCGCCCACCTGCGCGAGAAGGTCGTCGCCGCGGCGGCCGAGCGCTTCGTCGTCATCGCCGACTCCAGCAAGCCGGTCGAGGCGCTGGGCGGGCCGGTGCCGCTGGAGCTGTTCGGGTTCGGCGCCGCCTCGACCCTGGCCCGGCTCGGCTCCGAGGTCGAGCTGCGCGACGTCCCCCCCAGCCCCGACCGCGGCCTGATCGCCGACTACCGCGGCACGATCGGCGATCCGGCCGAGCTGGCGGCACGGCTGGAGGCGGACCCCGGCGTCGCCGCCCACGGGCTTTTCCCGCCCTCGATGGTCACCGAGATCCTGGTCGGCAGGGGCGAGACGGTGGAAAGGCGACCGCTACTCGGATAGTTTCGTCGGCGAATGTCCGCCGACCCGAGTGAGATCGCCCGCCTGCGGGAGCTGCTGGAGGGCGACCTGCTCGCCCCCGGCGATCCGGGCTGGGACAACGCCCGCACCGGCTTCAACCTCGCACTCGACCCGAGGCCGGCGCTGATCGCGGTCCCGCATAGCGACGCCGACGTCGCCGCCACGGTGAGGTTCGCCGCCGACGCCGGCCTCCGGGTCGCCGCCCAGGGCAGCGCCCACGGCGCCGGCGCCCTCGCCTCGCTGGAGGACTCGATCCTGCTGCGGACGACGGCGATGAAGGGGGTGGAGATCGACGCCGAGCGGCGCCGCGGCTACGCCCGCGCCGGCGACACCTGGCACGACCTCGTCCCGCGAGCCTCCGAGCTGGGGCTGGCGGCACTGCACGGCTCCGCCCCCGGCGTCGGCATCGTCGGCTACACGATCGGCGGCGGCGTCGGCTGGTACTCCCGCCGCCACGGCATCGCCTGCAACCGGGTCACCGCCTTCGACCTGGTCGGGGCCGACGGCGAGGCGCGCCGGGTCGACGCCGCCGGCGACGCCGACCTCTTCTGGGCGTTGCGCGGGGGCGGCGGCAGCTTCGCCGTCGTCACCGGGGTCGAGTTCGAGCTGCTGGAGATCCCGCGGGTGTACGCCGGGGCGCTGTTCTTCCCCTTCGAGCGGGCTGAGGAGATCCTGCACGCCTGGCGCGAGTGGACCGCCGGGGTGCCGGAGGAGCTGACCTCACTCGGGCGGCTGATGCAGTTCCCGCCGGTCGAGGACGTGCCGGAGCCGGTCCGCGGCAAATCCTTCGTGATCCTGGAGACGGTCTACATCGGCGACGAGGCGACCGGGGTGGAGCTGAACGCGCCGCTGACAGAGCTCGGCCCGGTGATGAACAGCCTCGCCGCGGTGCCGCCGGCCGGCATCGCCGAGCTCCACATGGACCCACCCGGTCCGGTCTCCGGCATCACCGGCCACCTGCTGCTGGAGGACCTGCCGGCCGCGGCGATCGACGACCTGCTCGCGGCCGCCGGGCCCGGCTCCGGTTCGACCCTGACCTCGGTCGAGGTCCGCCACGGCGGCGGCGCCCTCTCGCGGCCGCCCGCGGACGGCGGCGCCCTCTCCACCCTGCCCGGCGGCTTCAACATGTTCGCCGTCGGCTCGACCATGGACCCCGCCGCGGTCGCCCCGACCCGCGAGCGGCTCGGCGAGCTGCACTCCGCCCTGGTCCACTATGAGGCCGGCCGCTATCTCAGCTTCTGCGAGGAGCCGACCGAGTTCGAGGCCGCCTTCTCCGACGAGGCCTGCGAGCGGCTACGCGCGGCGCGGCGCAGGTGCGACCCGGACGGCCTCTTCCAGGCCAACCACGAACTCGTCTAAGCGGCCGGGGTCGCGGCGCCGATCGCGTGAACGCCGCCGTCGACGTGGACGATCTCGCCGGTGATCGCGCGGGAGAGATCGGAGAGCAGGAAGAGGGCGGCGTCGGCGACCGGGGTCGGGTCGTCGACCTCCCAGCCGAGCGGCGCCTGCTCGCCCCAGGCCGCTTCCAGCTCGCCGAAACCGGGGACGCCGGAGGCGGCGGCGGTGCGGATCGGGCCGGCGGCGACGAGGTTGACCCGGACCCCGCGCGGGCCGAGGTCGCGGGCGAGGTAGCGGCCGACCGACTCCAGCGCCGCCTTGGAGACGCCCATCCAGTCATAGGACGGCCAGGCGACGGTGGCGTCGAAGTCGAGGCCGACCAGGCCGCCGCCCTCCCCCATCAGCGGCGCCACCGACTCGGCCAGGGCCTTGAGCGAGTAGGCACTGGTCTCGAAGGCGGTGGCGGCGCTGGCCCGCGGCGTCGCCAGGAACTCGCCGCCGAGCGCGTCGGCCGGGGCGTAGGCGATCGCGTGCACGGCGCCGTCGACCCGGCCCCAGCGGCCCTCGAGCTGCTCGCGCAGGGCGGCGAGGTCGGCGTCGTCGTTGACGTCGAGGTCGAGCACCTCCGGCGGCGAGGGTAGGCGGGCGGCGGCGCGTTCGGTCATCCGTTTGATCCGGCCGAAGCTGGTCAGCAGCACCTCGGCGCCCTGCTGCTGGGCGCGCTCGGCGATCGCGAAGGCGATGCTGCGGCGGTTGACGACGCCGGTGACGAGAATCCGCTTGCCCTCGAGGATCACTGGTAGACCTCCTGGCGCTCGCCGGAGGGCTCGCTCTCCCGCACGGGCTCGGACCCCCCAGCCGGCTCGGCGGCGCGGCGCCAGACCACCCGTACCCGGGCGATCGCCGCGGTCTCGTCGCGCTGGTTGACGATCTTCCACTCGAAGGTCGCCAGCCCGCTCGCCCCGTCCAGCTCCTTCTTCTCCTTCAGCTCGCCCTCGACCCGGATCGTGTCGCCGATCCGCACCGGTCGCTTGAAGGCGACCCGCTCGAACCCGCGCAGGGCGAGCACGTGGTCGGGGTCCAGCGGCACCAGACCGACCGAGTAGGAGAGGAGCAGCATGCCGTGGGCGATCCGGCCCTCGAACTCGCTCGCCTCGGCCCACTCGGCGTCGGTGTGCAGGGGGTGGAAGTCGCCGGTCAGGGCGGCGAAGGAGACGAGGTCGGTCTCGGTGATCGTGCGCCCGGGGGAGCGGAAGCGGCCGCCCAGCTCGAGCCGGTCGAAATCGCGGGAGAGGATGGACATCACTGACCTCCTTGGTATTCGCCCTGGATGCCGAAGTGGGCCCGCAGCGCGAGGGCGATCTCCCGCGCCGCTCGTTCGTGGCCCTGAGCCGAGGGATGGAGCCCGTCGGCGGAGAAGTTGGCGCGCTCGGCGAGGCCGGGGTGGCCGGCGACGCTGAGGCAGGGGACGCCGTGACGGGCGGCGACCGTGCGGGTCACCTCGTTGAGGTCGAGAAGCGCGCTGGCCAGCCGCGCCTTGGTCCGCGGCCGCAGCTCCATGAAGTCCCAGCTCTCCGGCGCCGTCGCGGTCAGGATCGCCGCCCCGGGGGCGGCGGCGCGGAGGCGCTCGAGAATCTCCCCGAAGCGGCGCTCGTAGCCGGCGACGTCCGGGCGCGTGGTCAGCAGCACGTCGTTGGCGCCGCAGATCACCGTGATCAGGTCCGGGCCCAGCTCGATCGCCTCGCGCACCTGCTCCAGGACTTCGGCGCTGCTGGCGCCGTCGGCGGCGAGGTTGCGGTAGACGAGGCCGGGGTTGGCGCCGCGCAGCCAGCCGGCCAGGCGATCGGCCCAGCGCTCGGCCTCGATCGATTCGCGACCGGCGGTGAAGCTGTCGCCGAGCGCGACATAGGTCGAGACGACGCGGCCGGCTTCCAGCGGTTGCCGCTTGTCGCCCTCTGGGCTACAAGCGGCAACCGGTCCGGGCACGTTCACCGTCCCCCCAGCGAGCGCAGCGCCCAGGCCAGCCGGTCGCGGCTCCAGGCCGGGTCGATCACCTCGTCGACCCAGCCGCTGGCGGCGGCGGCCGGTGCGGTCAGGTGCTCGGCCGCGTAGGCGTCGGCGAGCTCGTCGCGGGAGGGGCCGGCCCCCTCCTTCAGGGCCCGGTGGTGGACGATCCCGACCGCCTGGCGCGCGGCCATGATCCCGATCTGGGCGCCGGGCCAGGAGAAGACGAGGTCGGCGCCGAGGTCTTTGGAGTTCATCGTGATCGCCGCGCCGCCGAAGGCCTTGCGCAGGACCAGCGTCACCTTCGGCACCGTGGCGCCGGCGAAAGCGCGCAGCAGCGAGGCGCCGTGGCGGATCACCCCGGCCTCCTCCTGCCGCTTTCCGGGCATGAAGCCGGGGGTGTCGACGAAGACGACCAGCGGCAGCCGGAAGCGGTCGCAGGAGGCGACGAAGAGTGCCGCCTTCTCCGAGGCGGCGGCGTCGATCACGCCGCCCAGCGCCTTCGGCTGGTTGGCGACGAGCCCGACCGGGCGGCCCTCGAGCCGGGCGATGCCGGTGACCATGTTCGGCGCCCAGCGCGGCGAGAGCTCGAGGAAGCTGCCGGCGTCGAGGACCGAGGCGGCTACGTCACGGACGTCGTAGACCTTGCGCTGGTCGTCCGGGACGTGGGAGCCGGGGTCGCCGCCGCCGGGCTCGACCACCTCGCCGATCGGCAGCGGGCCGCCGATCTCCTGCGGCAGCAGCCCCAGCAGGTGGCGCACCGAGGCGACCGCGGCGGCATCGTCCGCGGCGACCAGCTGGCAGACCCCGTTGCGGCCGTGCACGCGGGGGCCGCCGAGATCCTCCATGCTGATCTCTTCCCCCAGCGCCTCCCGCACGACCCTGGGACCGGTGAGGAACATCCGCGACTCCGCGGTCATCGCGACGAAGTCGGTCAGCGCCGGCGAGTAGGCGCCGCCACCGGCGGAGATTCCGCTGACGATGGAGATCTGCGGCACCTTGCGCGAGAGCTCGACGCTGGCGCGGAAGATGCGGCCGTAGCCGGCGAGGGCGGCGTGGCCCTCCTGCAGGCGGGCGCCACCGGAGCGGACGAAGCCGACCACCGGGGCGCCGGCGTCGCCGGCCATCCGCAGCAGGCGCACGATCGTCTCGGCGTGGACCTCACCCAGGGAGCCGCCGAGGAAGGTCGGGTCCTGGGAGTAGCAGAAGACCGGCCGGCCGGCGACGACGCCGGCGCCGGCGACGACGCCGTCGCCCGGGGCCGCGCGCTCGCCGAGGCGGGCCGAGGAGACGCCGCTGCGCAAGGAATGGAAGCTGCCCGCGTCGCAGAGCAGCTCCAGCTGGCGCAGCGGCGCCTCGGCCGGGGTGGCAAGGGGGGTGAGGGTGGCAGGAGGAGTCATCACGCAGCCAGACAGAGGACGGCGTTGTGGCCGCCGAACCCGAAGGAGTTGGAGATCGCGACCAGCGGGCCGTCCCCGTTCTCGATCGGCTTCGCGGACCCGGGCACGTAGTCGAGGTCGAGGCCCTCTTCGGCCTCTTCCCAGCCGACCGTCGGCGGTGCGGTGCGGCGGCGCAGCGCTTCGACCGTGGCGATCGCCTCGACCGCGCCGGCGGCGCCGAGCAGGTGGCCGATCGCCGACTTCGTCGAGCTGACCGGGATGTCGCCGGCGCGCTCGCCCAGCGCCGCCTTCAGCGCCACCGTCTCGGAGCGGTCGTTGAGCGGGGTCGAGGTGCCGTGGGCGTTGACGTAGTCGACGTCGGTGGCGGCGAGGCCGGCGTCGGCGATCGCCAGCCCGATCGCCCGCGCCGCCTCAATCCCTTCCGGCTGCGGCGCGGTCAGGTGGAAGCCGTCGCAGGTGGCGCCGTAGCCGAGCAGCTCGCCGAGGATCTCGGCCCCGCGGGCTTCGGCCGCCTCCTTCTCCTCCAGCACCAGGACGCCGGCGCCCTCGCCCATCACGAAGCCGTCGCGACGGGCGTCGAAGGGGCGGGAGATGCCGCTCGGCGAGGTCGCTTCCATCGCCCCGAAGGCGGCCGTGGCAACGCCGGTGATCGCCGCCTCGGCACCCCCGGACACGACCGCGTCGGCGTCGCCGGCACGGATGATCCGCGAGGCGTCGCCGAGCGCGTGGGCGCCGGCCGCACAGGCCGAGACGACGCCGTAGGCGTGGCCGTGGAGGTCGTGCCGCATCGCCACCGCGGCGGCGGCGGCGTTGCCCATCATCAGCGGCACCGCCAGCGGCGAGACCGCCTTCTCGCCGCTCTCGATCAGCTTCCGGGTCTGCTCCTCCAGCGAGGGCAGGCCGCCGATCCCGGTCCCGATCACGCAGCCGACCCGGTGGGCCTCGTAGGGCAGCCCGCCCTCGCCGCCCGCCTGGGAGATCGCCTCCGCGGCGGCGACGATCGCCATCTGCGTGAAGCGGTCGGCGCGCCGCGCCTCCTTCTTGGAGAGGAAGTCGAGCGGGTCGAACTCGCGACAGCGGCCGAAGCCGTCCTCGATCCCGCACTCGCCCGCGGCCCAGCGCTCGATCAGCGGCTGGGCGCCGACCCCGAGCGGGGTGACGGCGCCGACACCGGTTATGACCACGCGCCTGCTCATGCCGCTTTGCTCACCACCAGGTCGATGACCTCGCCGACGGTCTTGACGTCCTTGACGTCGTCGCCGCGCAGCTCGACCCCGAACTCGTCCTCGACGATCTGGGCCAGCTCGACCAGGTCCAGCGAGTCGATGTCGAGGTCCTCCAGCGAGGCCTCACGCGAAAGCTCGTCGCGCTCGGTCCCAAGCTCGACCAGTCCGTCGTAGATCGTCTTCTCGACGTTCGCCGTACTTACCTGAGTTGCCATTCAGTTCTCCTTCTCTGGGGTCATGCGCTGAGTCCGCCGTCCACGGTCAGCGTCGTTCCGGTTACGTAGGCGGCCTCCTCGGAGGCCAGGAAGCGGATGCAGGCGGCGACCTCGTCGGGGGTGCCGACGCGGCGGGCGGGGATCGCCTTCTCCATCTCGCCGCCGACGATCCCCTCGGTCAGGGCGGTCTCGATCAGCCCCGGGGCGACCGCGTTGACGGTCACCCCGCGGCGCGCCACCTCGACCGCGACGGTCTTGGTGAAGCCGATCACGCCGGCCTTGGAGGCGGCGTAGTTGGCCTGGCCGGCGTTGGCCCGCATGCCGACGACCGAGGCGACGTTGACGACGCGGCCGAAGCGGGCGCGCAGCATCTGCGGCAGCGCCTCGCGGGTGGCGCGGAAGGTGGCGCTGAGGTTGACGTCGATCACCCGCTGCCACTCGTCGTCGGCCAGCTGCGGCGAGAGGCCGTCAAGGCGCAGGCCGGCGTTGTTGACGAGGACCAGCACCGGCCCGTCCTCGCCCGGCTCCAGCAGTGAGGCGACCGCGGCCGGGTCGGCGACGTCGCCCTGGACGGCGCGGGCGCTGCCGCCCTCGGACTCGATCCGGGCGACGACCGCGCGCGCCCCGTCCTCGTCGGCGCGGTAGTTGACCCGCAGCGGCCAGCCCTCGCGGGCGAGCGCCAGCGCCGCGGCGGCGCCGATCCCGCGCGAGGAGCCGGTGACCAGCGCGCATCCCTCCCGACGCGTTCGCACTTTCGGGCGCATCGGGTCATCAACTGCGAACGCGCTGTTAGGCATTGGCGCTCCCCCACTCGACGACGGTGGCGCCCCAGGTGAGGCCGGCGCCGAAGCCGCCGATCAGGACCTTGGCTCCGGGCACCAGGTCCCCCTCCAGCCGCGCCTGTTCCAGGGCCAGCGGGATCGAGGCGGCGGAGGTGTTGCCGAAGCGGTCGATGCAGTCGATCACCCGCTCGGCCGGCAGCCGCAGCCGCTCGCCGACCGAGCGCAGGATGCGGCCGTTTGCCTGGTGGTAGGCGAAGAGGTCGACGTCGCCCAGCTCGAGGCCGGCGGCGGCGACCGCTTCGGCGCTCACCTGGGCCATCCGGTCGACGGCGAAGCGGAAGGTCTCGTGCCCCTGCATCTCCGTCTTCCCGGTCTCCTTCGGGGTGCGGATCAGGTCGGCGTTGGAGCCGTCGGCGCCGAGCACGATCGGGCCGATCCGGCCGGCGGCGGTGCCGCGCATCAGCACCGCGCCGGCGCCGTCGCCGAAGACGGCGGCGGTGGCACGGTCGTCGGGGTCGATCATCCGCGCCATCAGGTCGGCGCCGACGACGAGCACGCTGGCGGCGCGGCCGGACTCGACCTGCGCGCAGGCGAGGGAGAGTGCGTAGACGAAGCCGGTGCAGGCGGCGTTGACGTCGGTGGCGCCGGCGGCGCTGGCGCCGAGCGCGGCGGCGACCCGGGGTGAGGCGCCGGGCATCAGCTCGTCGTTGCTGGTGGTGGCGACGATCACCAGGTCGAGCTCGGCGGCGCTGGCGCCGGCGCTGGCGAGGGCGCGCTCGCCGGCGCGGGCGGCGAGCTCGAAGAGGCGTTCGCCCGGCTCGGCGACGCGGCGCTCCTCGATCCCGGTCCGCTGCACGATCCACTCCTCGTCGATGCCGAGGCGGGCGGCGATCGGGGCGTTGGCGACGATGGTCTCCGGCACGGCGACGCCGAGGCCGACGATCTCCGAGCCGCGCAGCTGGCGGCCGGCGGGCGCAACGGTGGGGAGCGTGGCCGGCTCCGGATCCCTAAGCATGGACCGCCTCCGGCTCGGCCAGCGAGCGCGCCTCGGCCTCGGGCAGGGTGCGACGGACGAGGCCGGTGAGGACGTCGCCGGGGCCGGTCTCGAGGAAGGCGCGGGCGCCCTCGTCGAAGAGGCGCCGCAGCGTCGCCTGCCAGAGCACCGGCTGAGTCAGCGCCGCGGCGAGCCCGGCGCGGGGGTCCTCGAAGGGGGCGGCGGCGGTCGAGGAGAAGACGGGGACCCGAGGCGCGGCGAACTCGGCCGCGTCGAGGGCGGCGCGGAAGGGCTCGACGGCGGCCTCCATCCGCGGCGAGTGGAAGGCGCCGGCGACCGGCAGGCGGATCGCCTTCGCACCCCGGGCGCGCAGCTCGCGCCGCGCCTCGCTGAGGCTGTCGGCGGCGCCGGAGAGAACCACCTGGCCGGGGGCGTTGTCGTTGGCGATCGTCAGCCCGAAGACCGCGGCGATCCCGCGCACCGCCTCCTCATCCCCACCCAGCGCCGCCAGCATGCCGCCCGGGCTCGCCTCAGCCGCGTCCTCCATCAGGCGGCCGCGGATGACCGCGAGGCGCAGGCCCTGCTCGGCGGCGAGGGCGCCGGCGGCGACCAGCGCCGCCAGCTCCCCCAGCGAGTGGCCGGCGAACAGGTCGGCGGCGGGGCTGCCGGCCTGCTTGAAGTGGGCGAGGCTGGCGCAGTAGAGCGCCGGCTGGGCGAAGTGGGTCCCCTCGCCGATGCTCTCGAAGGGGTCAGCGCCGAGTTCCGCCCGCGCCTGCTCGAGCAGGTCGGGGCGCTGGGCCGCGGTGACCGCGGCCATGGTCGAGGTCTGACTTCCCTGGCCGGGGAAGAGGACCGCGGTGCGTGTGTGCGTGGGTGCCACCAACCCGATAGTTCTCCGGCGAGCGACGCCAGTCACGCCGCCAGGCGTCGATCCCCGACATTCGGGGGATCTAAGGCGACGGTCGGGGGGGGTCCGCCGCCGCGGGCTCAGACGAGGATCTTCAGGCGCTGCGCCTGGCGCGTCGCCTCGGCCCGGTTGCGGACGCCGAGCTTGCGGTAGATCGCGCTGGTGTGCTCCTTCACCGTGTGCGGGGAGAGGTGGAGGTGGCCGGCGATCTCCTTGTTGGTCGAGCCGGTGGCGATCAGCGAGAGCACCTCCTGCTCGCGCTCCGACAGCGGCGAGTCGAGCGCGGTCTGGTCGGCGAAGACCTCGGAGCCGAGCGAGACCATCCGCACCGCCTTGACCACGTCGACCGCGGACCAGTCCTTGGAGATGAAGCCCGAAGCCCCGGCGGAGCGGGCGACGAAGGGGGAGATAACCCCCGCGCCGGAGATCAGCAGCACCCGCGTACGCGGGCTGACGGCGCGGATCTCCTCGCAGACCTCGGCCCCGGACTCGATGCCGAGCAGCATGTCGACCAGCGCCACCTCGGGCTGCAGCCGGCGGCAGACCGAGACCGCCTCGGCGCCGTTGGAGGCGGCGAGGCAGCGTTCGACCCAGCTCTGGCGCTCCAGCAGCAGCCGGAAGCCCCACTGGACGACGTCGTGGTCGTCGACGACGAGGACCCGCAGCTTGCGCTCCTCGCCCGCCATCAGGAAGCCACCGGGACCACGAGCCGGACCCGCCAGCGGCCGCCGGGCGCCGGCCCGAACTCGACCAGGCCCTCGTAGCGCAGGGCCTCGAGCGCGGCCAGGCGCAGGCCGAGCCCGCCGCCCCTCGTCGTCTTGCCGTCGCCGGCGCCGTCGTTTTCGACCGCCAGGGTGAAGGTCTCGCTGTCGGAGTAGACGCGGACGCCGATCTCGCTCGGGGCAGAGTGGCGGTCGGCGTTGCGCAGCGCCTCGACCAGGACCGACTGGGCCAGCGGCTCGACGTCGGCCGGGACCTCCGCCCCCTTCTCCCAGGTGACCCTCAGCTCCGGCCGGCGCTCGACCGTCCGCGCCACGACCTCCTTCAGGCTCGACTTCGGCGCCCGCCGCGTCCCCCCGGCCGGCCGGGTCAGGGCGATGCGCAGGTCGCCGACCACCGAGCGCAGCTCTTCCTGGCAGCGGCGCCGCTCCTCGGCGGAGAGGTCGCGCTCGGAGCCAAGCGCGAGGGCTACGCCGAACAGTCGCTGGATCGCGTTCTCGTGCAGCTCGCGGGTCAGCTCGACGCGTTCGCTCAGCCGCCGCTCGCTCGCGCGCTGCTCAGTCGACTGCTCGACGCTGGCGGTCAGCGCCGCCAGCCGTCCCAGGGTCAGCATCGTCTCCCGCTCCTCGTCCTCGAGCACGAAGTCCTCGCCCTCGCGGTCGGCGAGGATCACGCCCAGCCAGCGGCGGGCGGCGGAGATCGGCGTGCAGGTGATGCAGGAGGTGTCGGCAATTTCGGCGTAGCGATCGGGGAAGTGCCCGACGAGGCTGCCGCGGAGCTCGACCACCCGGTCCTCTTCCAGCGCCCGGCGGGCGAACGGGGCCTCGTCGAGCGTGCCCTCCAGGCGTTTGACCAGCTCCGGGTCGACCCCGTGCGAGCCCATCGGGATCACCGTCCGGTAGGTGTCGTCGTGCAGCAGCAGCAGCGCCCGCCGCATCGAGGTCAGCGAGCAGACCGCGCGGCAGACCCGGTCGTAGAAAACCCCCGATTCGGTCGCCACGTCCAGCTGTGCCAGCAGTCCGACCAGCACCTCGACGGTACCGGCCCTTGGACCTGCGGCAGGAGTGGCGATAACGGGGTTTCCCATTCGGCTCAGTGAGAGTACGTCCCCGGCCTCCCGGGGGAACACCGAATGGCCTAAACGCTTGGCGGTCCCCCCAATCAGGGGGGGTTGGCGAAACTGATCGAGGACAGCCGCCGGTAGGCGGGGTCGTCCTTGCCGACGAGGTCGGCGAGCATCTGCGAAGCAGCATCGATGTCCTCGGGCGCCGCCAGGGCGACCGCCTCGATGTCGGCCCAGTCCTTGGTGCGGTCGAAGAATGACTTGAAGACGACCAGCGAAGCGCAATCGAGCACCGGCACCTGACGTCCCTCCAGCGGCACCCAGACGACTGCATTGGACACGGCCTCGTGCAGAGGGAGATTGTTGAGGAAGACGTCGATCGGCACCCCGTCCCAGTCCAAACGCGTTTGCCCGTCTCGCCGGACCGCCTCGATGTCCTCGGGGCTGACGCGAACTCCGTCGGGCAGGACGGCGAGAACCTTGGCCGCGTCGGCGGCATCGCAGAAGATGTTGAGGTCGAGATCGCGGGTGCCTCGCGGCTCCTCGACGCAGTAGGCGAGCGCGATCGCGCCACCGAAGGCATGAGGGAGAGATTTCGCCTCGAGCGCCGAGTGGATCGCGTGGAGCTTTTCGACCAGCTCGCTCATGCCGCTGCCCCGGCATTCCCAAGCCGCTCCGCGAGCGGCGGGTACTGCATCTCCGCCCGCGGCCTGAACGGCAGCGCCTCGGCGAGCTCGAGCACTTGGACCAGGATGCGGCTGGCGCGCTCGGGGTCCACCGGCGGCTTGCGCTCTTGGAGGTCGAGGCGGAAACCAGCGGCGGACGCGATCCGCATCAGGGCATCCACCCCTGGCTCCCGGTGACCGCGGATGTAGACGTTCAGGACCGAACGCGGGATCCCCGCGCGCCGCGCCAGCTGTGCCTGGCTGAGGCCACTCCGCCGCTGGATCTCAGCCACGAGAGAAGCCGGATTGCTGCCGCTGAGCTCAGTGAGGGTTGCTGCCACAAGGACGATGTTAGCGGATTCGCTAACAACAGAATTCCGCGCTAGCCAGCCGCAGCCTCGTCGGCCACCACCGTCATCCGCTCGTTCCTCACCTGCCCGGCGGGGATCGACTCGTCGCCGGCCAGGAGCCTGGCCAGGGGCTCGCGCTTCTCGGGACCGGTGATGAGCCAGAGGATCTGGCGGGCGGCGTCGATCGCCGGGTAGGTGAGGGTCATCCGCGGGTGGCCCTGGTACTCGCCGCCGGTGATCGCGACGCGGCGGTCCCGCATCTCCAGGACCGGGTCTCCCGGAACCAGCGAGGCGGTGTGGCCGTCGGGGCCGAGACCGAGGTGGACGAGGTCGAAGCGCTCCGGCAGCGAGGTTTCGTACTCGCGGGCGGCGCCCTCGAGGTCGCGCTGGGTGACCGGCATCGGCCGCAGGGTCGACTGGTGCGCCATCGAGAGCCCGAGCACCATGTGGGTCAGGTTGCGGTCCTCGCTGCCGGGGGCGGCGACGCGCTCGTCGACCTGGAACAGCTCGGTCCGCTCCCAGGGCATCTCGTCGAGGTCGCCGAGCACCGCCAGCATCGCCCAGGGCGAGCGGCCGCCGCTCATCGCCAGGGCGAAGGCGCCGCGCTCGGCCACGGCCTCGGCGCCGGCGGCCGCGATCAGCTCGGCGGCGCGCCGAGCGGCCACCCGCTCGTCGCCGACAACCTCCAGCTCCGGCGCCATCCCCGCCTCAGCCCGGCTTCTCGTCGTGGCCGCCGAACTGCTTTCGCATCGCCGACAACACCCTGTCGCCGAAGTCGCCGAGTTCGCGCGAGTAGAAGCGCTCGTAGAGGGCGGTGGTGAGGACCGGCGCCGGCACCCCCTCGTCGATCGCCGCGATCGAGGTCCAGCGGCCCTCGCCGGAGTCGGAGACGCGGCCGGTGAAGTCGGAGAGGTCGGGGGATTCCCGCATCGCCGCCGCGGTCAGGTCGAGCAGCCAGGAACCGACGACGCTGCCACGGCGCCAGACCTCCGTCACCTCTGGCAGGTCGAGGTCGTACTGGTAGTACTCGGGCTGATCCAGCGGCGCCGTCTCGGCGTCCGCTTCGCGGCTGACCTTGCCGGCGTTGGCGTTCTTGAGGATGTTCAACCCCTCGGCGTAGGCGGCCATCATCCCGTACTCGATCCCGTTGTGGACCATCTTCACGAAGTGGCCGGCCCCGTTCGGCCCGCAGTGCAGGTAGCCGTTCTCAGATGGGGAGGGATCGCCGTCGCGGCCGGGGGTGCGCTCGGCCGACTCGACCCCCGGAGCCAGCGAGGCGAAGATCGGGTCGAGGCGCTCGACGGCGCGGTCGGGGCCGCCGATCATCAGGCAGTAGCCGCGGTCGAGGCCGAAGACGCCGCCGCTGGTGCCGCAGTCGACGTAATCGATTCCCCGCTCGCCGACCGCGGCGGCGCGGCGGATGTCGTCGCGGTAGTAGGAGTTGCCGCCGTCGACGATCGCGTCGCCGTCCTCCAGCGCCGCCGCCACCTCGGTCACCGTCTGCTCGGTGATCTCCCCCGCCGGCACCATCACCCAGACCGAGCGCGGCGCCGTCATCGCCGAGACCAGGTCCTGCACCGAGGAGGCGCCCTGGGCGCCCTCGCCGGCCAGCGCCGCGACCGCCTCCGGGTTGACGTCGTAGGCGACGATCTCGTGCCCGTCCCGCATCAGGCGACGAGCCATGTTCGCCCCCATCCGGCCAAGCCCGACGATTCCGAGTTGCATCGACTACCTCCGCTGTAGCGCTGCGGGACTGAGCCGGCCCATCGTACTTTCGTCAGCCAGGCCACGCGTGTGCTCTAACCCGTCCATAGGACCGGTAAGTGCACACGCGTGGGCCGGGGGACCGCTTGGATAGCCTGGACGGCCGATGGGGACGCGCGCTCAGAACAGCGGAGGCGCCGACGTGATGGCGATCTTCGGGATCAGCGGCGACCTGGCGAAGAAAATGACCTTCCGGGCGCTCTACCGGCTGGAGAAGGCGGGGAAGCTCCAGTGCCCGATCGCCGGGGTGGCGATCGACGAGTGGGACGACGACGCGCTGCGCGGCCACGCCCGCGAGGCCGTCACCAGCACCGTCTCCGAACCCGACGACGAGGTCCTCGACCGGCTCGCCGCCCGCCTCTCCTACGTCCAGGGCGACTACGCCGACGCCGCCACCTTCGAGCGGGTCGGCGAGGCGATCGGCGACGCCAAGCGGCCGGTCTTCTACCTGGAGGTCCCGCCCTCGCTCTTCGCCACGGTGGTCCAGGGCCTGGCCGCGGCGGGCCTGACCGAGAACGCCCACGTGGTGATCGAGAAGCCGTTCGGGCACGACCTCGATTCGGCGCGGGCGCTCAACGCCGAGCTGTGCGCGGTGCTCAGGGAGGACCAGATCCTCCGCATCGACCATTACCTCGGCAAGGAGCCGGTGATGGACATCACCTACCTGCGCTTCGTCAACTCGATCCTGGAGCCGGTCTGGAACCGCGAGCACGTCTCCCACGTGCAGATGACGATCGCCGAGGACTTCGGGGTCGACGACCGCGGCCGCTTCTACGACGCGGTCGGGGCGATGCGCGACGTGATCCAGAACCATGCCCTGCAGGTCCTGGCCCTGGTCGGGATGGGGCCGCCGACCGGCAACCACCAGGACTCGATCCGCGACAAGAAGCTCGAATTCTTCAAAGCCATGCGCGCCGCCGACCCGAAGCGCTACGTGCGCGGCCAGTACGAAGGCTTCCGCGAGGTCAAGGACGTCGCCCCCGACTCGACCATGGAGACCTTCGCCGCGGTCGAGCTCGAGGTCGACAACTGGCGCTGGAGCGGGGTCCCCTTCTTCGTCCGCGCCGGCAAGTGCATGCCGGCCAAGTCGAGCGAGGTCAGCATCTTCTTCAAGCGACCGCCGAACCTGGGGATCGGCCACGGCAAGACGCCGGAACCGAACCGGATGACGGTGCGGATCGAGCCGATGCCGGGCTCGCGGATGCGGCTCTTCGCCAAGAAGGCGGGCGAGGAGGCCTTCGAGCCGGCCGACCTCGAGGTGCTGTTCGAGAAGGAGCCCGGCACCGAGCCCGAGCCCTACGAGCGCCTGCTCGGCGACGCGCTCGGCGGCCGCTACGAACTGTTCACCCGCCAGGACGCGATCGAGGAGACCTGGCGGGTTGTGCAGCCGCTTCTCGACGACCCCGGCCCGGTCCATCCCTACGCGCCCGGGACCTGGGGGCCCAAGCAGGCCGACGAGCTGACCCGCGGGATCGCCCAGTGGGCGGAGCCGTGGCTGCCGGAACCGCCTGGCGAGCAGGTTTTGGGCTTCTAGCCGGCAGGTCCTGACACCGGGAGGGAGGCCTGCGGGCGGGCAAGTGTGTCCGTTCTCGGCCTCCCTCCCGGTGCCACCCGCCGGAAAGACGCATAGCCTGGACGCCGATGACTGCCGGCGAAAAAGCTGACGAACTTCTCGCAAGCCTCGGGTACGAGCACTGGCGCCCCGGCCAGAAGGAGGCGGTGGAAGCGGCCCTGGAGGGACGCGACTCGCTGATCGTGATGCCGACCGGGGGCGGCAAGAGCCTCTGCTACCAGCTGCCGGGGCTCGCGGGTGAGGATCTGACGATCGTGGTCAGCCCGCTGATCGCGCTGATGCGGGACCAGTGGCAGCGGCTGACCGCGACCGGGCAGCCGGTGACGATGATCTCCTCGGGGATGGACGACGGCGCCGTGCGCGAAGCCCTGGCCCGGGTCCGCGGCGACGCCCGCATCGTCTACTGCGCCCCCGAGCGCTTCGCCTCCGGCGTCTTCCTCGACGCGCTCGCGGAGCGGCGGATCGACATGATCGCGGTCGACGAGGCGCACTGCGTCTCCGAGTGGGGACACGACTTCCGCCCCGACTACCTGCGGCTGCCGCAGATCGCCGACCGGCTCGGGCGGCCGACGGTGATGGCCTGCACGGCGACCGCGACGAAGCCGGTTGCGGCCGAGATCGCCTCCCGTTTCGGGATGCGCGACCCGCTGCAGGTGCGGGCCGGGTTCGACCGTCCCAACCTCTCCTTCGACGTCGTCCCGCTCGAGGGCAAGGGCTCCAAGGCGCGCCGCCAGGCGCTGCTGGAGGCTGGGCTCGGCGACCCGGAGAACCGGCCGGCGATCGTCTACTGCGGTACCCGCAAGGACACCGACGAGGTCGCCGAGACCCTGCGCGAAGCGGGGCTCGGCGCCCTCGCCTACCACGCGGGGATGGACGGAGAGGAACGGACCTCGGTCCAGCAGCGCTTCATGGGCGGCGAGACCGAGGTGATCGTCGCCACCAACGCCTTCGGCATGGGGGTCGACAAAGCCGACGTGCGCTCGGTCTGGCACATGGCGATCCCGACCAGCGTCGAGGCCTACTACCAGGAGGCCGGACGCGGCGGCCGCGACGGGCTGCCGGCGCGGGCGGTGCTGCTGGCGATGAAGGCCGACCTCGGCCGGCTCGTCCGCTTCAACGAACAGCGCGCCGGCGACCCCGACCTGGCGATCGCCCACGAGCGCGGCTGGCGCGCCTACCACGCGATCAAAGCCTTCATCTACTCCGGCCACTGCCGCCGCCGCTCCCTGCTCGACCACTTCGGCGACCGCGCCGCCGGCGCCCCGCTGGAGCGCTGCTGCGACGTCTGCGACCCGCAGAGCTGGCTGCCGGACCCGGAGACGATCGCGGTCCGCCGCCCGGCCGGCGCCCGCTCCGGCGCGCCGCCGCCGCCCGACCTCTCCCCCGCCGACGCGCCGCTGTTCGAGGCGCTGAAAGCGTGGCGGCTGCGGGCGGCGGCCGGCAAGCCCGCCTACACCGTCGCCAACAACCGCACCCTGAGCGCGATCGCCGCGGTGCGCCCGGCCGACCCCGAAGCCCTGATCGCGATCAGCGGCGTCGGCCCCAGCTTCATCTCCAAGTACGCGCCGGAGGTGCTGGCGATCGTCGCCGAGCACCCCGCGGCGCTGGCCGCCTAACCCCGGTCGAGCTCCTGCTCGCGGCTGCGTGCCCGCTCCTCGTCGAGGTCGGCCTCGACTTTGGCCCGCTTCGCCTTCTCCTCGGCGATCGCCGCCTCGGTGCGGCGCTCGTCGGCCCGCTCGCGGTGGTGGCGGGCGTCGTCGCGCTGCGCGGCCGTCTGCTCGGTTCCGAGCTGGCGCCGCTCCTTGGCGCGCCTGGAAGCCGCGACGAGGATCGCCACGACGATCAGCGCGGCCACGATGATGGCTATTACTGCAAGCGTCGACATTGCCTCTCCTATCGTCGGTTTCCTGGTGCACCCCCTTGGTTCCCGACTGGCGAATCGTGAAACCGGCGTTGCAGCTCAGCCCTGGGCGAGCCATCCCAGCGCGCCTCAGCGAGCATGGGTCGCTCCCGGCGTTGACCTTCCTGCCCAAAGCCAAAGCCGCCGTCGCGGCCGTGCTCGCCAGCCTGCTGCTGGCCGGGCTCGCCCTGCCCACGGGCGCCGGCGCCGGCCTGCTCGAACCGCGCGGCGACAGGGTCTGGTTCGGGATCTCCGACACCGGCGACCCGGCCGACTTCGGCGCCTTCTCCGACGCGCTCGACAAACACCCGGCGGTGATCGAGTCCTTCCGCACCTGGGGCAGCGACTTCCCGGAGTCGATCCAGCGCTGGCAGACCGCCAACGCGCGGCCGATGATCCACATCACCACCGCCGACTCCGGCGACGGGCATGAGCTGATCAGCCCGGCCGGGATCGCCTCCGGCGCCGGCGACGAGTACCTGGTTCGGCTCAACCGGCTCTTCTTCGAGAAGGAAATGCGCGCCTACGTGCGGCCGCTGGGGGAGCCGAACCGCTGCCTCAACGTCTACGCCGCCTATGACTGCGCCGGCGCGCCCCGCGACGCCGCCCACAGCCCCCGCGCCTACAAACGCGCCTTCCGCCGCATCTACGTGATCGTCCACGGCGGCGGCAAGGCGCGCACGATCAACCGCCGCCTCGCCGAAGCCGGCCTGCCGCCGCTGCAGCTCGAAATCGGCGGCCTGCCGAAAGCGCCGATCGCGGTCGTCTGGAGCCCGCTGCCGGCGGGCTCGCCGACCGTCCCCCACAACCGGCCCCGCCACTATTACCCGGGCTCGCGCTGGGTCGACTGGGCCGGCACCGACTTCTACGCCGGCTACCCGGAATGGAAAGCGCTCAACGGCATCTACAAACGCTTCTCCGGCAAGCCCTTCGCGATCACCGAGTGGGGGCTGGAAAGCGGCGACGACCCGGCCTTCGTCAGCAAGCTCCTCACCTGGGTCGAACGCCACCCGCGCTGCAAGATGCTCGTCTACTACCAGGACTTCGGCCCCACCAGCAGCTACCGGATCCAGAACTACTCGGCCAGCCTCGAAGTCCTCAAGGACCGCCTCCACTCGCCGCTTTTCCCCTCTTACGCGCCGGGCGCGCCTCAGCTACCGCCACCACCGCCCGGTGGGGTTGGAGCGCGGTGATGCTCGAGTACCCGGTCAGGTAGATCCGCCGGCCGTCGGAGATCACCGGCGTGTAGGTGCCCTTGGGATAGCGGAAGACGCGGCGACCGCTGCGCATCATGAAGCCGGAGGTCGTCTTGTTGGTGAACTCGGCGACGTAGACGATGTCGCCGATGGCGGAGAGCGAGCCGATCACCTGGCCGCCGGCGCCGCGGCTCCAGCGCAGGCTGCCGTCCTTGGCGTCGAGCGCGTAGACGTTGCCGTCGAAGGAGCCGATGAAGACGGTCGGCGGGCTGTGGCGGGTGGTGGCGACGGCCGGGCCCGAGTAGGCGTAGCCGCCGGTCGAGTAGCTCCAGGCGAGGGTGCCGTCGCCGCTGTCGTAGCTGTAGATGCGGCCGTCGTTGTTGCCGGCGTAGACGCGGCCGAAGGCGACCGCCGGGGTCGAGTAGAACTGCCCGGCGGCGCCGAACCCCGGCCCCAGCGAGCCGCTCTGCCAGACCACCTTGCCGGTCTTGGCGTCGACCGCGTTCATGTAGCCGCCGTAGTCGCCGACGAAGAGCTTGCCGCCGTAATAGGCGGGGGCGGCCTTGATCGGGCCGCCGAGCGAGGTCGACCAGCGCACGTTGCCGTTGACCGTGCTGAGCGCGAACATCTCGCCGTTCTCGCAGCCGAAATAGATGGTGCGGTCGATCACCAGTGGCGAGGACTCGGCCCGGCCCGGCAGCGAGCGTTTCCAGATCGTTTTCCCCGTTTTCGCGTCGAGCTTGACGATGTGGCCGGGGACGAGGTTGACGATGTAGAGCCGGTGCCGGTAGTAAGCCGGCGAGGAGGCGTTGAGACGGCCGATGCTGCGCTCCCACAGCACTTTGCCGGTGTCGGCGTCGAGCGAGAAGGCGTTGGCGTTGTTGTCGACGAAGTAGAGGCGGCCGGCGACGTAGATCGGGGGGAACTCCAGCAGCGGCCGGTTGGTGTAGCGCCAGAGTTTGTCGAAGGGCGGCTTGATCCCCTTCACGGGCAGGAAGCGGGTGCGGGCCAGGTCGTAGCCGAAGATCGGCCAGTTGACGGTTTTCGCCTCCGCTTTCGGCGGTTTCGGCGGCGGCTGGAAGCGTTCGATCGCCTCCTGGTTGTGGACGTCGCCGGGCCGCTTCAGCGAGTCGTAGGCGACGACCGCCCCGACAACCAGCGCCACGGCGCCGGCGATCAGCCCGATCGCCCAGGGTCGGTGCTCGCGCCAGAGCCGCTTCGGGTGGCGCAGCAGCGTCAGCGCGTCGCGCAGGCGGGCCTTCGGCCCGCCCTCAGCCATTCGCCGCGGCCTGCCGCTCGGACTCGGCCGAGACCCCGTTGATCAGCGTCTTGATCCCCTGCTTGACGACCCCGACGACGAGGGGCCCGACCAGGGGCACGGTCGGCGTCGTGCGCACCGCGTAGACCATCCGCGTGCCGCCGTCGTGGGCGCTCAGCTGCACGGTGCCGACGTGGTCGCGCATCGGCGCCCCGGAGAGCAGCTTGTAGGAGAAGCGCTCCGGCTCCTCGTAGGCGAGCACTTCCTCGCGCAGCGGCGGCCCGACCGAGGAGAGGACGCGGATCGCGCCGACGCCGTCGGGCGACGGATCTCCCTCCCGCTCCAGCACCGACTTGCGAATCGGCGTGATCTCGGCGTAGCGGCGGTGGTCGGTCAGCACCCGGAAGACGGTCTCCGGCGGCGCGGCCACCTGGCGCTCATAGGTGAAGCTGGCCATCGGGGAAGGCTAGACGAGCGCCCAGCGCTGCGGATCGGTGCCCTCCACGGCCACCACCTCGCCGGCCAGGGCCATGTGGTCGAGGAAGGAGAGGACGATCTGCAGGACCCAGGCGCTGGCCGGGGTTTTCGTGTTCTCGTCGCCGATGATCGAGGCGACGACGTCGAAGGCGGTCCGCTCGCCCTCGGCCAGGGCCTCGCGCACCTTTGCGTCGAGCTCGGAGACCTGGCGGCGCGCCTCGGCGATCTTCGCCTCCGGGTCGCGGAAGGGGCGGCCGTGGCCGGGCAGCACGAGTTCGACGTCAAGCGGCTCGACCTCGTCGAGGCTGGAGAGGAATTCGCCGACCGGGTCGGGCGAGTGCCCGTGGTCGAAGAAGAGCACGGTGCGGCCGAGCAGGTGGTCGCCGGAGATCAGCAGCTTGCGCTCGGGCTGGTGCAGGACGACGTGGGACGGAGCGTGCCCCGGCGTCTCGTGCACCTGCCAGGTGCCGAGGTCGGTCTCGACCTCGACCCCGGGGACGAGATCGCGGTCGGGCACCTTGATCGCGTCGATCCCGGTGTCGCTGGGGTCGCTGCGGGCCTGGCGGTAGCGCTCCAGCGAGGCCGGCGGGACGCCGCTCTGGCGCGCCACCTCGAGCCGCTGCTCCAGCGCCGCCGCCGGGTCGTCGGCGAGCAGCCGCACGTGCTCCCAGCGCGGGTGCATCCAGAGCTCGCACCCGGCCGCCTCGCAGATCGGCGCGGCGAGCCCGTAGTGGTCGGTGTGGGAGTGGGTGCAGACGACCAGCCGCACGTCCTCGAGCCCGAGGTCGACCTGGCCGAGCGCGAGGTCGAGCTGCCGCAGCCGCCCCTTGCCGCCGATCCCGGTGTCGAAGAGGACGATGCCGCCGTCGGCCGCGACCGCCCAGGCGTTGCCATGCGGCACCCCCGGCCAGGGCAGCGCCAGTCGCAGCCGCCAGACCCCCGGAACGATGCGCTCCGTGCGGGGCGCCTCCGGTCGTGCTTTCGCGGCCACGGCGGCATCCTCTCAGGGAGGCCCGTCGGCGAGTCGAGCGAGACCTTCCTAGGGACGCTCGAACTCCTGCATCGCGCCCGCCACGGCGAAGCAGAGGGCGCCGGCGAAGGTGCCCCAGTTGGCGAGGCCGACGGCGAGCTCGTCGCCGCTCTCGGGGCGGACGAAGGCGGCGATCGCGGCGACCATGAAGAGGGCGGAGCCGGCTTGGTTGACGACGACGATCCACCAGCCGAGGTCGGCGCGGCGGCCGCGCGGGCGGTCGCGCTGCATCTCGGTCAGGGCGAGGTGGCCGGAGACGAGGAAGAGGAGGCAGCCGATCACTTCCGGCGACCAAACCAGGCGGTGGATCTGAGCGGTGGTGAGGTCGCCGACCAACGCGGCCAGCAGGCTGGCGCCGAAGTAGAGGGTGCCGACGAAGAGGGCGACGGCGCTCCACCAGTCCAGCCGCCCCGGCTCGCTCGCCCACCAGCGCCAGGGCGCGGCGCGGACGACGCCGTCGGCGCCGGCGGCGCGAGGCGCGTCGATCACCTGCAGGACCGAGGCGTAGCCGCCGGTGCTGAAGAAGACCCCGCCGAGCAGGAAGACGGCCGCGGGAAGGCGCGGCCCGCCGACGTCGCCCTGGGCGAGCAGCGCCCCGAGCGCGAACAGCGAGCCGCCGACGATGAAGGCGGTCGCCGCCACCGCGTTGATCAGCCGCAGCCGCCGCTCGGTCGCCGCGTCGGCCCGTGCGTGGGCACTCGCGCCGGCGACGGCCAGCGCACCGCGCTTGCGCAACGTGCGCCGATCAATCGCGCCCATCGAGGCGCGAGGCTACTACTGCAGTTCGAACTCGGCCGGGTCCGGGCCGATGCGCTCGCCGGTCTCGAGCCGGGCGAGCGCCGCCAGGTCGTCCTCGGAGAGCTCGAAGTCGAACAGCTCGAAGTTCTCGCGCGCCCGCTCCGGGGTCACCGTCTTGGGGATGACGACGTTGCCGACCTGGATGTGCCAGCGGAGGATGACCTGTGCCGGCGTGCGCCCGAGGCGGTCGGCGATCGCTTCGATCGTCTCCTCGCCGAGCAGGGCACCCTGGGCGAGCGGGCTCCAGGCCTCGGTGGCGACGCCGTGTTCGGCGTGCCAGGCACGCAGCTCGGCCTGCTGCAGGTGCGGGTGCAGCTCGATCTGGTTCACCGTCGGCAGCTGCTCGGCCTCGGCCTTCAGCGCCTCCAGATCCTCGACCCGGAAGTTGGAGACGCCGATCGAGCGGGTGCCGCCTTGCTCGCGGATCCGTTCGAAGGCGCGCCAGGTGTCGAGGTAGCGCCCCTCCCCCGGCAGCGGCCAGTGGATCAGGTAGAGGTCGACGTGGTCGAGGGCGAGCCGGCCCCGGCTCTTCTCGAAAGCCTCCAGGGTCGAGTCGTAGCCCTGCTGCGAGTTCCACAGCTTGGTGGTGACGAAGACCTCCTCGCGCGGCAGCCCGGAGGCGGCGAGCGCCGCCCCGACTCCGGCCTCGTTGCGGTAGGCGGCGGCGGTGTCGATGTGGCGGTAGCCGGTCGCCAGCGCCATCTCGACCGCGGCCTGGGTCTCCTCCGGCGGCACCTGGAAGACGCCGAAGCCGAGCTGCGGGATCTCGACCCCGTCGTGCAGACGGACGTTCGGAACCGGTGCCATCGAGCGCGCCGCGCTCAGCTCGTCGCCAGGCCGATGGCCAGCAACGGGAAGGCGCACATGACGCCGAGGTAAGCCCCAGTCGCGGCGCCGGTGCCGAGGCTGGCGGTACGCGAGCGGGCGCCGGAGATGACGCCGACGAGAAAGATGAACGCCGCGATACCGAGGCCGATCCAGAAAACGGGGGGCATGAGGCCGGCCAGGTTACCGGAAGCCGTGGGAGGAATCGGGCGTGCCACATCAAACGCCACGGCATGAATAAATCGGGCGACAGAAACAGCAAGCTGATCCTCGTGGCGATGATCTTCGCCGTGTCGATGACCTTCATCGACCAGACCATCGTCGCGATCGCGATTCCCACCCTGCAGGAAGACCTCGGGCTCTCCTCCACCGGGGTGCAATGGATCATCAACGGCTACCTGCTCTCGCTCTCGGCCCTGTTCGCCTTCGGTGGCCGCCTCGCCGACATCGCCGGCCACCGCAGCATGGTCGTGCTCGGCGTGATCGTCTTCGCCACCGCCTCGGCGCTCTGCGGCGCCACCCCGACCGGCGAGGCGGCCGAGGCCTGGATGATCGTCTTCCGGATCATCCAGGGGGCCGGCGCGGCGATCATGTTCCCGGCGGCGCTGGCGATCGTCCTCGGCTCCTTCCCGGTGCGCGAACGGGGCCGCGCGATGGCGATCTTCTTCGCCGCCGCCGGCGGCCTCACCGCGATCGGCCCTATCGCCGGCGGCTACCTGACCGAGTGGACCTGGCGGGCGATCTTCTGGGTCAACATCCCGGTCGCGCTGATCGCCCTCTTCCTCACCTGGAAATCGAAGCCGGCGAACGAGAAGCACCCGGCGAAGCTCGACTACCGCGGCACCGTGCTGGTCTCCGGCGGCATGGGCCTGGCGGTGCTGGGACTGCAGCAGTCGGCGGTCTGGGGCTGGGGCAGCGCCACGACCTGGATCTGCATCGCCGCCGGCATCGCCCTGCTGGCCGCCTTCGTCGTCTACGAGCTGCGGGTCGCCAACCCGCTGCTGCGGCTGCGGATCTTTGAGAACCGCGCCTTCGCGGTCGACAACATCATCCTCTTCCTGCTGATGATCCCGTTCGTCCCGCTCTTCTTCTTCGCCAGCATGTACGCGCAGATCTCGCTCGGCGAAAGCGCCTCGGAAACCGGGCTCTACCTGCTGATCTTCTTCGCAGGCTTCGCGGTCGCCTCGCAGCGCGGCGGCCGTGTACTCGACAAAGCCGGGGCGCGGCAGACGGTCGTCAGCGGCTGCGCCGTCGCCGCGGTCGGCTTCTACCTCTGGGGGGAATCGCTGACCGAGCTCTCGGTCAGCGACCAGTGGTACTACATCGTCCTCGCCGGGGCCGGGGTCGGGCTGGTCCTCTCCCCCGCCAACACCGACGCCCTCAACCAGGTCGCCAGCGACCGCTACGGCGAGGCGACCGGGATCACCCAGACCGTGCGCAACTTCGGCTCCAGCATCGGCCTCGCCGTGCTCGGCTCGGTCCTGATCCTCCAGAACCGCTCCAACATCGAGGACTCGCTCGGCGCTAAGGGCTTCTCCAAGGACCAGGCCGACGAAGTCGCCGAGTGCGTCAGCCAGGGGGCGAGCAGCTGCGAAAACGTCGTCCAGGGCGCCGGCAGCAAGGCCGGCGAGCTGTTCTCCACCGTTCCCCACGACTTCGCGCTCGCCACCCAGACCGTCTTCTACGCCTTTGCCGGAGTGATGCTCGTCGCCTTCCTCGTCGCCCTGGCGAAAATGCCGGCGGGCAAAGTCGAAGAAGCCCCGGAAGAGACGCCAGAGGAGACGCCAGCACCTGAGACGAGTTAGGTTTGGCGGCGTGAAGCTGCTCGCCTTCAGCGATCTGCACCGCGACCTCGGGCAGGCGGAGAAGCTGGTCGAGATGGCGGCCGGCGCGGACGTGGTCGTCGGCGCCGGCGACTTCGCCTCGATCCACGAGGGCCTGGAGGAAACGATCGGCGCCCTGGCGGCGATCGAGGCCCCGACCATCCTCGTCCCCGGCAACAACGAGACGGCCGATGCCCTGCGCGGGGTCGCCGCCGCGTCCTGGCCGGCGGCGACGGTGCTGCACGGCAAAGGGACCGCGATCGACGGGGTCGAGTTCTTCGGCCTCGGCGCCGGCGTCCCGGTCACGCCCTGGGAATGGAGCTTCGACCTCACCGACGAGGAGGCGGCGGCGCTGCTGGCGCCCTGCCCCGAGGGCGTGGCGCTGATCCTCCACTCACCGCCCCATGGCCACTGCGACAGCGGCGGCGACGGCACCCACTTCGGCAGTCCGGCGCTGCTGGCGGCGATCGAGGAGAAGCGGCCGCGGCTGGCCGTCTGCGGCCACATCCACGAGTCCTGGGGCTGCGAGAGCGAGGTCGGCGGCACGCCGGTCCGCAACCTCGGCCCAACCGGCACCTGGATCGAGATCTAAGCCGGCGCGGTGGAGTCGGCCAGCCCCAAGCGCGCCGGGCTGGTCCTCGGCGCGCTGATCCTGGTCGCCGCCGTCGCCAACCTCAACCTGGCGGTCGCCAACGTCGCCCTGCCGGACATCGGCCAGGCCTTCGACGCCAGCCAGACGACGCTCAACCTGGTCGCCGTCGGCTACTCGCTCGGCCTCGCCGCCTCGGTCCTCTACCTCGGCGCGCTCGGCGACCGCTACGGGCGCAAGCGGATGCTGCTGCTGGGGATGGGGCTCTCGATCCCGGCCTCGCTGCTGGCCGGCCTGGCGCCCTCGATCGAGGTCCTCTTCGCCGCCCGCCTGCTCGGCGGCGTCGCCGCCGGCATGGCCTTCCCGACCACCCTGGCGCTGATCACCGCGCTCTGGGCGGGCTCGGCGAGGACCAAATCGATCGCCCTCTGGTCGGCCCTCGGAGGCGCCATCGCCGCGCTCGGCCCGGTCATCTCCGGCGCCCTGCTGGAGCGGTTCGAGTGGGGCTCGGTCTTCCTCGTCACCCTCCCGCTCGCCGCCCTCGCCCTGTTCTTGGCCTGGCGCTTCGTCCCCGCCCACGTCAACGAGACGACCGAGCCGGTCGACAACCCGGGCGGCGTGCTCTCGATCCTGATGGTGGCGACGCTGGTGATGGGCATCAGCCTGGCCCCGGCGCCGGGCAAGCTGGGGCTGGCGATCGGCCTGATCGCGATCGCGCTGGCGACCGCCGGCGCCTTCGTCCTGCGTCAGCGCCGCGCGCCGCAGCCGCTGTATGACCTGGCGATCGCCCGCCGGCGGATCTTCTGGGTCGCCGCCTGCGCCGGGATCATCGTCTTCGGCTCGCTGATGGCGGCGATGTTCGTCGGCCAGCAGTTCCTCCAGAACGTGCTCGGGTACTCGACCCTCGGCTCCGGGGCGGCGATCCTGCCGGCCGCCGTGCTGATGGTGATCGTCGCGCCGCGCTCGGCGAAGCTGGTCGAGGCGCGCGGCGCCCGCTTCACCCTCCTGCTCGGCTACGTCTTCTGCCTGCTCGGCTTCCTGACGATGCTGCTGCTGTGGGAGGAAGGCATCCCCTACTGGCAGGTCGCCTTCGGCTACGGCTTCGTCGGGATCGGCGTCGGCTTCGCCGGCACCCCCGCCTCGCACTCGCTGACCGGCTCGGTCCCGGTAACCCGCGCCGGCATGGCCTCGGGCACGGCGGACCTGCAGCGCGACCTCGGCGGGGCGATCATGCAATCGATCCTCGGCGCCCTGCTCACCGCCGGCTACGCCGCCGCCACCAGCGCCGCGATCGCCGGCGCGCCGCAGCAGGCGCGGGTCACCGAGAACGTCGAAAACGAGCTGACCAAGTCCTTCTCCAGCGCCGCCGACACCGCCACCCGGTATCCCCAATACACCGACCAGATCGTCGCCGCCGCCCGCGAGTCCTTCCTCGAGGGCGACGATTGGGCCTACACCGCCGGCATCGTCGCCGTCCTGCTCGGCGCCGTCCTCGTCTACTTCTGCTTCCCCAAGGGGGACGAGGAGAAACGCCTGCTGGAACGGTACGGCGCCGAAGACACCGCGTTGGGATAATCGGGCGATGGCGTATCGCCTACTCAGAGCCGCCGACGCCTTTTGGCGGCCGTCGAACCAGCTGTCGGTGGAGAACACCGACCTCGCCAAGCAGCTCGAGGCGAGCAAGCTGGGGGCGCGGCTGTGGCGGCTGGCTCCGGGGCAAGCCTCGACCAAGCACCGCCACCGCGAGCAGGAGGAGCTCTACGTGCTGCTCGAGGGCACGGGAAGGATTCGCGTCGACGAGGAGCTCCTGACCCTGGAGCCGATGGACTCGCTGCTGGTCGAGCCCAGGTCGGTCCGCCAGCTCTTGAACGACGGCGACGCCGAGCAGCTCTGGCTCGTGGTCGGGGCGCCGCCGGAGGTGGCGAACACCCTGGAGATGAGCGAGGAGCAGCTGCGCGACCTCTATCCCGACGGGCCGAAGGCGCTACCGCCGGAGCTGGAGCAGCGGTAGGGATCGCGGCCCAGGCGTCCGCGCGGCCGCGACCCTCCGGCGTCGCCTACGAGAGCGGCGCCGGGCGATGGCTGCTCGCGGTCGCGGTGCTCGGCTCGGGGATGGCCTTCCTCGACGGCACCGTCGTCAACGTCGCCCTGCCGGACATCGGCCGCGACTTCGACGCCAGCACCAGCGCCCTGCAGTGGATCCTCAACGGCTACCTGCTGACCCTCGCCTCGCTGATCCTGCTCGGCGGCTCGCTCGGCGACCGCTACGGGCGGCGGCGGGTCTTCGTCCTCGGCATCGGCCTGTTCACGTTCGCCTCGCTGCTCTGCGCGGCGGCGCCCAACGTCGAGGTGTTGATCGCGGCCCGGCTGCTGCAGGGGGTCGGCGGGGCGCTGCTGACCCCGGGCAGCCTGGCGCTGATCGAGGCCAGCTTCCGGCCGACCGACCGCGCCCGCGCGATCGGCGCCTGGTCGGGCCTCGGCGGCGTCGCCGCCGCGATCGGGCCGCTGCTCGGCGGCTACCTGATCGGCGCCATCTCCTGGCGGGCGATCTTCATCATCAACCTGCCGCTGGGCGCCTTCGTCGCCTGGGCCGCCGGCCGGCACGTGCCCGAGTCGAGCGACCCCGACGCCAGCGGCCGCATCGACCTCTGGGGCGCGGCCCTGGCGGCGGTCGGCCTCGCCGGCACCACCTACGCGCTGATCGAGGCCCCCGGCCAGGGCGCCTCGGCGGCGGTCCTGCTCAGCGCGGTCCTCGGCGTCGCCGCCCTCGTCGCCTTCTTCTTCAGGGAGGCGCGGACGCGCAACCCGATGCTGCCGCTGGAGATCTTCCGCTCGCACCAGTTCAGCGCCGCCAACGGGGTCACCTTCGTCGTCTACGCGGCCCTCGGCGGCGTCTTCTTCCTGCTCGTCGCCTTCCTCCAGATCTCACTCGGCTACACCCCGATCGAGGCCGGCTCGGCCTCGCTGCCGGTGACCTTCCTGATGCTGCTCTTCTCGGCCCGGGCGGGGATGCTGGCGCAGCGGATCGGGCCGCGGATCCCGCTCACGGTCGGGCCGCTGGTGATCGCCCTCGGCCTGGTCTGGATGAGCCAGATCGAACCCGGCGACTCCTACGTCGCGGCGATCCTGCCGCCGGTGATCGTCTTCGGCCTCGGCCTCACCCTGGTCGTCGCGCCGGTCACCGCGACCGTCCTGGCCGCCGCCGACAGCCGTCACTCGGGGATCGCCTCCGGCGTCAACAACGCCGTCGCCCGCGTCGCCGGCCTGCTCGCGGTCGCGGTGCTGCCGGTGATCGCCGGCCTCACCGGCGAGGGCTTCTACGACCCGGAGAAGATGACCGACGGCTTCCAGATGGCGATGATGGCCTGCGCCGCCCTCTCCGCCGCCGGCGGCGTGCTCGCCTGGCTGACGATCGAACCGAACGTGCTCCACACCGAGGCCGAGCCCGGCGGCGACACCCCCGAGCGGCTTGCCGAGGACTTCAGCTGCGGCGTCAACGGCCCGCCCCTGCGCCCCGCCCGCGAGGCCGAGTGCGACGTCGTCCCGGAGCCGGCACCCGCCGCGGCCGGCTCGGCGGGCTAGCCCTCCTAGGACTCGGTGAAGTACCGCGGGTGCTGCTCGCGGATCGTCGGCACCTCGCGCAGGACCATGCGCAGGTGGTGGCGCAGGGTCCGCTCGGCGGCGTCGGGGTCGTGCGCGGTGACGGCCGCGACCACGGCCCGGTGCTCGGCGACCATCTCCGGGATGTAGTCGGGCATCGTCAGGCTGATCCGGCGCAGGCGGTTGAGGTGGGACTTCGCCCGCTCGTTCGCCGCCCAGACCCCGGGATGCCCGCTGAGGTCGCAGAGGGCGCGGTGGAAGGCGTCGTCGAGCAGGTACCAGGCATCCAGGTCGCCGCCGTCGCGGGCCCGTTCCTGGGCGCGCACGTTCTCCTCCAGCGCCGCCACGTCGCCGTCGCCGGCCCGTTCCGCCGCCGGGCGCACCGCCGCGCACTCGAGCGCCTCGCGGATGAACTGGGCGTCGGTCACCGCCTCGGTGCTGATCGGCGAGACGAAGGTGCCGAGCTGGGGCACCACCTCGACCAGCCGCTCCTCGCGCAGCCGGCCCAACGCCTCGCGGATCGGCGTGCGGCTGACCCCGAGCCGCTCGGCCAGCTCGTTCTCGGAGAGTCTCGCCCCCGGCTCCAGCTCGGCGCGGACGATCTCGTCGCGGAGCGCCGCGTAGACGAAGAGGCGGGCCGGCCCGCTCCGCACGGCGCCCCCGCTCACCGCATCGAGCGGGCGATCACGAGGCGCTGGATCTCGTTCGTGCCCTCGTAGATCTGGGTGATCTTGGCGTCGCGCATCATCCGCTCCAGCGGGTACTCCTTGACGTAGCCGTAGCCGCCGAGGATCTGCACCGCCTCGACCGTCACCTTCATCGCGTTGTCGGAGGCGAACAGCTTCGCCATCGAGGAGTACTTGCCGAGCTGGGGGTCGTTGCGGTCGGCCAGCGCGCAGGCTTTGTAGAGGAGCTCGCGGGCGGCGGCGGTGCCGGTCTCCATGTCGGCCAGCTTGAACTGGGTGTTCTGGAACTCGATGATCGGCTGCTTGAAGGCGACCCGCTCCTTGGCGTAGTCGCGGGCGTAGTCGATCGCCCCCTGGGCGATGCCGACCGCCTGCGCGGCGGCGCCGAGCCGGGTCCGCTCCAGCGTCCCCAGGGCGACCCGCATCCCCCGCCCGACCTCGCCGATCACGTTCTCCTGCGGCACCCGCACGCCGTCGAAGCTGGGCGAGCCGGTGGGCGAGCCGTGGATCCCGAGCTTGTGCTCGAGCTTGCCGACCGAGAAGCCCGGCCGGTCGGCCTCGACCACGAAGGCGGTGATCCGCCGCTGCTCGCGGTCGGTGACGGCGAAGACGACGTAGTAGTCGGCGATGCCGGCGTTGGAGATCCAGTTCTTCGCCCCGTCGATCACCCATTCGTCGCCGTCGAGCACGGCGCTGGTCCGCATCGAACCGGGGTCGGAGCCGGCTTCGGGCTCGCTCAGGGCGAAGGCCGGCGACCACTCGCCGGAGGCGCAGCGCGGCAGGATCCGCTGTTTCAGCTCGTCGGAGCCGAAGAGGGCGATCGGCAGCGAGCCCAGCTCCTGCACCATCAGGATCAGGGCCGAGGAGGCACAGGCCTTGGCGATCTCCTCCACCGCCATCTGCTGCATCAGCGTGCCGGTGCCGGTGCCGCCGTACTGCTCGGAGAAGGGCAGGGCGAGGATGTCGTGCTCGCCGAACAGCTCGCGGATGTCGCGCGGGTACTCGCCCGTCTCGTCGATCTCCGCCGCCCGCGGCCAGACCCGCTCGCGCACGATCTGGCGGATCGTCTCGCGGAAGTCGAGCAGGTCCTGGGGGATCGCGTAGACGCTGTCGGCGACGCTGGTCGTCATTCGTTCTCCTCGCTCTCGTGGGCGCCGGCTCTAGAAGACCGGCGACTCGGTGTAGGTGCCGAAGACCTCCTGCATCGCCGCGATCATCTCGCCCTCGGTCGCCTGCGCGCGGGCGGCCTCGACGATCGGCGGCATCAGGTTGCCCTCGCCGGCGGCGGCCGCCTTCAGCTCGCCCAGCGCCCGCTCGACCGCGGCCGAGTCGCGCGCGGCCTTGGTCGCCGCCAGGCGGTCGACCTGCTTGCGTTCCAGCGCCGGGTCGATCTTCAGGATCGGCGTCGGCGCTTCGTTCTCGTTGGTGAAGTCGTTGACGCCGACGACGATGCGGCGGCGCTCGTTCAGCTCCTGCTGGTAGGTGAAGGAGGCGTCGGCGATCTCGCGCTGGGGGAAGTTGCGGCGGATCGCCTCGACCATCCCCCCCAGCTCGTCGATCCGGGCGAAGTACTCATAGGCCGAGCGCTCCATCTCGTCGGTCAGCTTCTCGACGAACCAGGAGCCGCCGAGCGGGTCGGCGGTGCTGGCGACGCCGGTCTCGGTGGCGATGATCTGCTGCGTGCGCAGCGCGACCTGGACCGCCTCCTCGGTCGGCAGCGCCAGCGCCTCGTCGTAGGAGTTGGTGTGCAGCGACTGGGTGCCGCCGAGCACCGCGGCCAGCGCCTCGGTGGCGGTGCGGACGATGTTGTTGAGCGGCTGCTGCGCGGTCAGGGAGACGCCGGCGGTCTGGGTGTGGAAGCGCAGCCGCATCGACTCCTCCTTCTTGGCGCCGTAGGTGTCGCGCAGCTCGCGCGCCCAGATCCGCCGCGCCGCCCGGTACTTGGCGATCTCCTCGAAGAAGTCGATGTGGGAGTTGAAGAAGAAGGAGAGCCGGGGGGCGAAGTCGTCGACGTCGAGGCCGCGCTCGATCGCCCGCTCGACGTAGGTGAAGCCGTCCTTCAAGGTGAACGCGAGCTCCTGCTGCGCGGTCGATCCGGCCTCGCGGATGTGGTACCCGGAGATCGAGACCGGGTGCCAGCGCGGCATCTTCTCGGTGCACCACTCGATCATGTCGGTGACCAGGCGCAGCGCCGGGTCGATCGGGAAGCACCACTCCTTCTGGGCGATGTACTCCTTGAGGATGTCGGTCTGGATCGTGCCGCCGAGCTTCTCCGCCGGCACCCCCTGGCTCTCGCCGACCAGGACGTAGAAGGCGAGCAGGATCGCCGCCGGCGCGTTGATCGTCATCGAGGTGGTGACGCCGCCGAGCGGGATCCCGGCGAACAGCTCCTCCATGTCGGCGAGCGTGTCGACCGCGACGCCCTCGCGCCCGACCTCGCCGAGGCTGCGCGCGTGGTCGGAGTCGTAGCCCATCAGGGTCGGCATGTCGAAGGCGGTCGAGAGCCCGGTCTGGCCGTGGTCGAGCAGGTAGTGGAAGCGCTCGTTGGTCTCCTCGACGGTGCCGAAGCCGGCGAACTGGCGCATCGTCCACAGCCGCCCCCGGTACATCGACGGGTAGGGGCCGCGGGTGAAGGGATAGGAGCCTGGGTAGCCGACCCGCTCGGCGCCGTCAGCGTCGACGTCCTCCTCCGTGTAGAGCGGCTCGACCGGCTTGCCGGAGATGGAGGAGAACTCGGCCTCGCGCTCCGGCGTCGCCTCGTAGCGCTCTTTCCACTCCGCTGCCTCGGAGGCTCGCTTGTCGTCCGAGACGTGGCTCACAGGGCTGGATTCTACGTGCCGTTGGCCGGGCGGCCAGCCGGGGTCAGAACAGGCTCGGATAGGTCGCTTCGGCGGCGCGGCGCACGCTGCTCTGCTCGCGCCGCTGGTCGAGCGCGGTGGCGCGGTCGGAGACGCGGCTGACCAGCCGCATCCGGGTCGCCTCGATCGTCGGCCCGGGCGCGCTCGGCGGCACCACCGTCCGCGCGTAGGTGAGGCAGGCCAGCACGCCCTGGGCGATCAGCTGGGCGCGATAGTCGGCGCCCTCGGGGGTGGGATGAAGGCCGTCGGACTGCAGCAGGCCGGGGTCGGCGGCGATCGCCCCGGCCCAGTCGGGCACCTGGGTGCCGGGGCGCGAGGCGGCGAACTCGATCACGGTCCGGTTCTTGCCGCTGTTGTCGGTGCCTTCGACCGTGTAGCCGTGGACCGTGGGCACGACCAGGCAGCGGTTGCCGACCGTCGCCTCCACTTTCTGCAGATTTTCCGCCAGGATCTGGGGATAGTTGGGGTTGTCGTTGGTCCCCGCGTCGAAGACGATCACCGTTTGGGACGGGTCATAGCTTTCCTCGAAGAGATCGAAGATTTCGTAGCTGTTGGAGCCGCCGTCGGCGTTGATCGTGACCGGCACCCCGCGCAGGTACCGCTCCAGGTAGGGCGCGGTCAGTTCCTCGAGGCTGTCGCCGACGACGAGCACGTTCGGGGGGCTGGCGGCCGAGGCCGCGGGGGCGAGCGGGACCAGGGCCGCCAGCGCCGTCGCGACGGCCGTGCAGAGCTTGCCCCACCTTCTCGCCATCGCCGGACTTTCTACAGCACCCGGCCGCTGCTCCTGCTCGGCGCCGCCCTGGCGGCGCTGGCGCTGGGGGCGGGCGGGTGCGGCGGGGACGGCGAATCGGCTGGAAACGCGAGTACCTCCGCCGGGCCGACCGCCGACGCGGGAGCCGCGACGTCCAACGCACCCTCGCCTGCCGCCCGCTGCGCCACCCAGCTGCGCGGCTTCCTCACCTCGATGGACCGGCTGCGCGAAAGGCTGGCGGTCGGCGTCAGCTACCGCCAGTACGTCGGCGAACTGAAGGCGGTCCGGGTGCCCTACGACAGGCTTCCGGTCGGCCGCTTGGCGGCGGGGTGCCTGACCGCAGCCGCCGCTCCGGCCGAGCGCTCCCTCAACAAGTACCTGGAAGCAGCGAACGTGTGGGGCGAGTGCGTCGAGGTCCCCGGCTGCGAATCGTCCTCGATCGAAGCCGAGCTGCAGCGCAAGTGGCGCCAGGGCGCGGACCTGCTCTCCAGCGCCGAGGACGCCGCCCGGCCACCGGGCGCGCCGACCCGGGCGGTACCCGCACCCGAGCCCGAGCTGGCCCCGGACGGGGTGCCGCGGCAATAGCAAGGGCCGCCCGAAGGCGGCCCTTGCGCTGGTGCTAGGAAACGAGCTGGGGAACAGCGGCCGGGTGGGACAAAGCCCGGTCTCCCTTCACCCGCCGGTGCCCGGGGTGGATTCCGCCGGGCGCCCAAACCAGTGCGGCGCCTAGCGGCCCTGCACCTCCAGAGTCCCTCCAAGCATGTGACTCAAAATTAGGACCACCTCCTTTCTCTGGTGATCCGATTGAAGCAGACGACGCCGTCGGCCTGAAGGGGTCGTCGCGTCAGCTCGCCTCCTGGACATGGCCGTGACCGCCGCCGCCCCCGTCCTCGCTCACTGCCTCGCCGATGAGGACCGCCGTACCGAACACTGCCGCCACCGCCAGCACGGTCCCGACCAGCCGCGGCGAAGGGCCGCCGTGGATGCCCGTTTCGTGCACCGCCACGTGCCCTTTGCCCCGGGCGATCAGCCAGCGGTTGACCGGCACGGCGAAGACGAACGCCACCGCGAGCGCGAACGAGAGCGAGCCCCAGAAGAGGAGATCCGAGAGCCCGGCGTCCATCGCCCCGGGGACCGCGACCATGACGAGGTTGTCGACGATCTCCATCACCGCGATCGAGAAGGTGTCGGAGGCGAGCGCGATCGGGATCACCGCGCTGAGCGCGAGCCCGGCCCGCAGCAGCGGCAGGCTGGTCAGCGTGTAGCCGAAGAGAAACGCGAGCGCCACCGCCAGAGCGATCGTCGCGAGGTCGCTCATCCCCAGCGCCGTCCCGATCGCCAGCCCGGCGATCTCCCCCAGCGCGCAGCCCGTGAGGCAGTGCAGCGTCGCCGCAACCGCGACGCCGGTCAGCGCCGATCCCTCGGTCGGCATCTCGTGGTGGGCATGATCGGCGTGCTGGTTCAAGGCTCTCCTTTCGGCGAGTTGGAAGAGCCAGCAGTATACCCATGGGGGGTATTGCCCCGTTGGCCAGCTACTTGTAGATCGCGATCGGGAGGATCACGGCGCCGCGCTCCGGGATGCTCGTCTGTTGCTCGAGGGCGTCGAGGATTTCCCGCCGGCTTTCCTTGATCTCGTCGACGCGTTCGGCGTCCGACAGTTGCTCCTTGCCCTTGCCCCGAATCGCCGCGGCGCAGTGTGGTTCCGTGCGGCAGAGCAGTTCACCCGGCGCGCGCCTTATCGCCTGCTCCCAGGTCTCCTGCGTCGCCGAATCGACGTAGGCGAACTTGCGCTCATGCGCCGTGGTTTCCGGGAAGCGCCGGACGAGCTTCCCGAACACGGTGAATTCGCCGCCGCCGTATTTCAGCAGGCTGCGCTCCGAGCTCAGCAGCGGGACGGTCACGGGCAGCAGGTAGACGAACTCTTCCCTCTCGCTGCCCTGCGAATCGTCACTCGCGACACCCCCGGTGGGGGGACCGAGGTGCTTCAGCGCGAAGGCGGCCCGCGCGGTCGGACCGACCTTCTCGAAGAAGTTTTCAGCCGCTTTGCGGTGGTCGCTGGAGTGGGGGAAGATCGCCGCAAGGGTGCCGGCGTGCAGCACCGCGAGGTAAACATTGAGGTAGATCGGCGACAGCAGGGTGCTGGTCTTGAAGGAGACAAACTTTCCCTCCTTCAGGAGTTCGACGTCCTTTTCGAATCGCCGCGGATCGATCGACGCCACCACCCTGGCGTCTTCCAGGCGCGTTTGCAGCGCGAAGAAGCTGCTGGCGGCGGTCGGTTTCAGAGTTCGTTCGGCGGCAAGCTCGTTGGCCTGCGTGGCGCTGATCTCCCCCACGTCCTTCACCGCAATCTTCGTGTTCAGGCTCTGGGTCAACTTGCGGCTGAGCTTTTCGCTTTCGACCTCGCCCCCTTCGACCTGAGCGAGATAGGTCGCGACCCGCGCCGTGTCCAGGTAGAGGAACTCAGCCGGCCCACCAGGCGGAAAGGCGGGCTGGAAGGCACTGGCGTCCTCCGACCCCGGGTCGACGACGTACAGAACCAACAGTGCCAGGAACGCGAACCCAAGCGCCCCGATCGCCGCTTTCCACCAAGTTGACATCGGTTCGCCAACTTCTCACACGAGCGCCGCTGGATCAACTTTCACTAAGTAATAGGGAGTGATTGGGCAACGCGACTCAACGATTTACTCCCACTGGGGACAGCCGCTCTACGCGCATCGAGTTCAGACATCTGTCGAGACCACGAAACGGCACCAGCCGCTTGATGTTTGGAGTCGCGCAAGCGCCCAGTTGGGGTCGGCGCCACTATGAAAGGACTCACTGAATGAGCGGTCGTATTCGAATGCTTCTCAATTCCATCGGTGCAGCCGCTGCGCTCGGCCTGGTGGCCGTGCCGACGGCCGGGGCGGCAGAGGAAATCGGCGACCGCTGCCCGGCCAACGACGTCTTGCCGAACTCGACCGTGCTCGTGCTCAACAATGCCATTCCTGACTACTCCGTGCTGCCGCCGGTGGTTCCGCCCGAAGGGGCGAAGGTGATCACCCGCTGGAAAGTCAACGCGCCGGCCGGGGTCGGACCGAGCATGCAGCAGTTGGTCGTAGCCAAGCAGGTGGGCGAAGAAGATGACCTGCTCGTCGGTGCCAGCGCGCCGGAGGTCGTGGTCGGCGGTGCTCCAAACGAATTCGCCACCCGGGTCCCAGCCCCTGAATACGCGCACATCGGCATGCGGGGCTCCAGCTCGACCCTCGTTTGCACCCAGATCAGTGGGCACCTCGGCGGGACCATCGAAGGCCCTTGGGCGATCGGCGAGCAGCGGCGCCATCTCACGATCGGAAAACTCGGGGTTCCGGTGACCGCGATCGTCGAGCCCGACCGCGACGCCGACGGCTACGGTGACGAGACCCAAGACGCCTGCCCACGCAGCGCCGCTCACTTCGGTCCCTGTCCGGTCCTCGCCTTCACCGCCAAGGGCAGAGTCAAGCGCAACCGAATAGTGGTCACGGTCAAATCCAGCGAAACGGCGGAGATCAGGGTCGCGGGTCAGGCGCGTTGGCAGCTGCGCAAGCCGAACGGGAAGGTGGTGAAGGTGACCAAACCGCTCAGCCCCGGGATCAAGAAGGTCGTCTCCCCGCCGTCCGCAAGTGAGTTCAGCCTCCCGCTGCCCAAGCCAGCGCTGAACCGGCTGGCGCAAATCGAGCCGAACCAGCACCTGGGTGCGGTCGTCGTCGCCCTCGCCTACGACCTCAACCGCAAGGCGGTGCTGCGGAAATTCCAGCTGCGGATCCCCGGCCGCGGCTGAGGTCCGGCGATCGCGACAGCCCGGATAGGCCCGCCCCTGGTTTCGTAGCCCGAGCCGGCAGGGCGGCTCGGGCTACGGTGGGGCGCAGCAGGCTCAGCGGCTGTCCTGCCCGGAGGGTGCGCCCGGGGTGGTTGCTTTGATCCCACGCTGGGCGGCTTTCTCGTCGATGGCGCGGTTTATTTCTTCGAGAAGTCCGCCATGGGGCGCCTTGACTGGCTCGCACGGTTCGACTGGTCCCTCGGCGATTCTCAAGTTGGCTTCATAGCCACCTTCGGGATCCACCGTGTAAGGGTCCGTCGCTCCGTTGATGACGACGCTCTGATCGGGGCTGGGGCCCGGCGCTCCGGAGATGACGACGCTCTGGTTGGGACCGAACTGCGTCGGATCAAGAGTTACGTTCCCGATCAAACTGTCGAATTCGTCGGCGGAGATCTCGCCGCGCTGATACTCCTCGGAGATCTCGCGGTACTGCTCGGCAGTCATGACACCGATCGTCATCGCCGGCCTCGGGCCGGCTAGCGTCATTCCGCCAATGCCGTCGCCGTACGCGGTTTTTACAGTCGACGGCGTGAAGCGCGGTTCGCGACAGGTCATGCCGGCCGGCAGCCAGGTGATCTGGGAGCGGATTCCGGCTTCGGCCAACGCGGCTTCCAGGCCAGTTGCGTCTTCGGGACTGTTGACCTTGATCGTCACCCCGCCGCCGTCCTGCGGTTCGACTGCGAACGCCTTCGAGCTGTTGCCGCTGCCGGCGTTGATGGCGAGCGCCGTGGCGAAAGCGGCGACGGCGACGCCGCCGCCGAGCGCAAGGCGGGGCGCCCGCTGACGCCAGGCCGGTGCGGCGGTCAAGGCTTCCTGTGCCTCGACGCGCGCCGCGACAGCGCCGCGCTCGGCCACCTCGGCCTTGAGTCGAGTGAGCAACCGCTCCTCGAAATTGTCATCTTGATTTCGCTGCTGGGTCATTGGTCCTCCTTGATCGGGGTTTGTTGGGTTGCTGCGGTCTCGAGCTCGGTGCGGAGCTTTCGTCGGGCGCGGTGGAGTCGCACGCGGGCGGTCGCGGCGTGCATGCCCGCGGCCGCGGCGGCTTCCTTGAGGCTGAGCTCGTCGATCGCGACCAGCTCCAAGATGGTTCGCTCGCGCCTGGGCAGGCGATCCATCGCCCGGTAGAGCTGGCGAGAGCGTGCCGCGGCGTCGATCCGCTCGTCCAGCCGTGTCGCGTCGTCCTCGTCGAGCAGTGCGCTGCCGCGCAGCCGCTCCTCCCCCGCCCTCTGGCGATCGCGCTGGCGGCCGTCGTTTGCGACGAGGGCTCGAGCGATCCCGAGAAGCCATGTCCGCGGTGCGCCGCGCCGAGGCCGGTAGCTGTGGGCTGAGTCCAGAGCGGCGAGGAAGATCTCCGTGGTCAGGTCGGCCGCGCGCTCGCGATCGCCGACACGGCGAACCACGAAGCGCTGCACCGCCTCGACGTGCTCGCGATAGAAGACCTCGAAGATGTCGGGGTCGACGCCGATCAGGCGCAACTGCTCGGCGCCGACGCCGCGCTCGCGGGCGGCAACGACGCTGAGTCGACGACTAAGGGCACTGGGTGGATTTGGTAAAGCCGGCTGAGAGTTCATACTTCTTATTGGTCGCGGGACCGAAAAGCGTTTACAACGATCCCGCCGGATAAGCGTGTTCGGCGATGCGCAACGGGAGCGATCCCGCCGCCCTGTGCTGGCGCGTGCACTCGAAATGCTTCGCCGTGACTCCGCGGATTTCCCTCGGCAGCCCTTCGGCGAGCTCCCCGTAGGTGAAGATCTCCCTCACCCGCTCGAACGTCAGATAGGGCAGGCGCGGGTCTTGCTCATTCGGTGAGCTCGATCCGGCACTCGACCTGGTCTCCGCAAAGCAGGCCGGCGCTCCTGCGGACCTCCCTCTTGATCGGCAGCACGTAGCTGCCCCGCCTCCGGTCCGCGAATAGCGAGGTGGACCAGGTCGTCGAACCAATGGTCACGATCGTCGCGACGGTTCCGAACGGACGTGGGTGGCCCGAGGCGATCTCGCGGATCTCCTCCGCAAGGTCCTCCGGCAGGGTGAGGAAGTGCCAGCCATCCGCGCCGCCGTGCTGCCACAGCCGGGCGGTGAAGGGGTAGGCCTGCCCACTCAAGACGGGACCCGGCTTGTCGCCTCCATCAGCCTGGGAGCGGCGAGCCGCAGCGCTCGCTCGGTGGTGGCGGCGTCCGCGAGGGGCGCACGCACCCTTGCGAGGTCCCCGAGCCTGACCAGGCGATCGAGCTCCTCGGCGGCGACCTGCAACCCCTTCTCATGCGCCGGCACCTCGTGCAGAGCCCTCAGGATGCGCTCCCTCACGGCTCGGCGGGCCCTGCTCAGGCGCTGCCGGAAGGCCGCCTCGGTGCAGCCGCAGAGCTGGGCGCCGATTTGGTGGTTGACACCGAGCGCGTCGCCGAGCAGGTACGCACGGCGCAGCGCGGGCGTCAGCTGGGTCGCAACCACGAAGGCGCAGGCGAGATGGGCGTTTTGGGCGAGCAGGATGTCCTCGTCGGGCGCAAAGGTCTCCATGGGCCCGGCGATGCTGGCCTCGATCCAGTCCGCCATCACCTCGAGACGGGCACTGTTGGCGCGAGCCTGGTGCCCAACCCGCCGGGCGCAGACCGCATAGGCCCAACTGAGGAAGCTGGCCTCCCAGCGGTAGCCGCCGATCCCACGCGAGACGTCGAGCAGCGCCTCCTGCACGGCGTCCTCTGGCTCCAAGCCGCGGCCGAGGCCGCGGGCGAAGCGAAGGAGCGGGCCGCGCAGGGAGACGAGCAGGCGCTCCAGCGCCTCTCGATCCCCAGCCTGCGCCGCCCGGACGATGGGGTCGAGCTCGCCCTCCTCTACGCGCAATGCAGGACCTCCCCGCGCTCGTGGCGCTCCGGCTCGCCAATAAGCTCGTGCATCTCGATCAGCTCGGGGATAGCGCCGAAATGAGCGGCCGCGTCCTCGGCGGCCTGGGCGTCGCGCCACTCCAGCAGGTCGAGCCAGGTCGTGGCGTCGAGGCGCACCAGCTCGGCCCTCAGGAGTCCGGGGCAGCGCTGGCGCAGCTCCGGCAGGGCCACCTCTCGCAACTCGAGCAGGCGCTCCGCCTGGGACTCGGGTACTTCGGCTTTGAATACGTCGATGAGTGAGTTCATATAGACAAGGAGGCGGCGCGGAGCGCGAGTGTGACATCTGGGCTGGCGCAGGCGGTGGATCGGCTGGACACGTGGGGCGGTTTCAAGCGGTTTCTCGGACTACGCCAGCGATCCGTCCGCGACACATCGAAGCCCCGGAGCACCCGCCGCCGCGTCGCCTCACGCAGGGCGGCATTGACCGTCTCGCTCAGACCCTTCGTCCCTATGCTGGCTTGAATGCGTCCGCTGCAGGTGGCCTTCATCGGTGGAGGGGTTGGGTCTTGGCTCATTGAGCGTTTCGAGACCGTGGCTGGAGCGCCACTCAAACCCGCGTCCCGACTCGAGGTGATCGAGGGAGAGGGGGGCGTAACCAACGGCAAGCCGGCGTGGGTCCTCCGCGGGGTGACCAGCAACCTTCGCTACGTCTCACGGACCGAGCACGGCGCTTTGCTCGCAAGGCAGGAGTCGCTCGGCCGCGCGGCGTCCAGGCGAGCGGCGCTCATTCCGATCACGAAGTCCGACGCTTGGTGGGACCTAGCCCAGGATGAGCGCCGCCGGATCTTCGAGGAGAGCTCCCACCATGTCGCGACCGGGCTCGAGTATCTGCCGGCGGTCGCCCGCCGGCTGCACCACGGCCGCGACCTAGGCGAGCCGTTCGACTTCCTGACCTGGTTCGAGTACTCCTCAGAGCACGCAGACGCCTTTGAGGATCTCGTGGACCGCCTGCGTGAGACCGAGGAGTGGGCCTACGTCGAACGCGAGATCGATCTCCGGCTCCTCCGTGAGTAGGGCGGGACGCCTCGTCGCGTTCCGGCGGCGGGCGTCAGATCGGCGGCTCGCCACCAACATCAGCACACCTGGTGCAGATCGGGTGCTATCAGTGGCCGCTCTACCTCGCTCCTGCTCTCCGAGACCTCGCCCTTGCCAGCGCCAATCTGCCGGCTGATCCGGCCTCCGTCAACCGCCGTGCGATCAGCGCCAGGCTCTCCCTGTGACCTTCGGTTTCGTAGGCTGGGAGTTGAGCGCATGGGGGCGGCGTTTGCGGCGCTGATGTGACCTGAATGCGACCTAGAGCGGCTGCAAGTCGGTTGATGCTCCTCTCTCGCTGCCTCAGACAACACATCTCACCGCGCTGCTACGGTAGCTCGTCAAGTGGGACCGGCGAAAGAAAGACTCCTCTGCGATGTGCTCGACCTTTCAGAGGCCGATGCAGCCCGTGCACGCCTCGTCATCGACAGTGAGCCTCAGCGGCATCTGGAGATCCTGGCGACCGCGCGTCGCAACCGCCTGCTGAGCAACGGCCGGCCTCGTTTCGACCTAACCGATGACGAGATCAAGCGGTCAACCGAGATGGCCATGCGGCTGGAGAACGGAGATCAAGTTGACCCGGAAACGGCAGAGCTGCCCGAGGGCTGGAGGACCCTTGACAGCGGAACTCCAGCCCCAAACTGGGTCGCCGCCGTCGATGAGGCTCGCCGGGTCATCGACCTCGACCCGGACCTCTACCATGGAGACATGGCTCACGCTGCGAAAGCAGACGCTTCGCTTGTCAAGCGCCGCCGCGAGGCGGCAGAAGAACTCCGCGGCATGTTCGCCCACGTCGCTCCCGGCACCAGCTTGGCAGACGAGTTGATCGCCGACCGCCGCGCCGAGGTTCGAGCGGAGGAACGAGCCGAGGCCGAGCGCCAACGTGCCGGCAACTGAAGCTGCGTCAGTCCTCGACGCTGCAGCGCTACTCGCCCTCCTGCAGGACGAGCCTGGCGCCGCCGCGGTAATCGAAGCGATTGAAGCCGGGGCCGCAATCAGCACCGTCAACTTCTCCGAGGTGCTTGCCAAGCTGACCGAGCGCGGCGAGCAAGTGCGGCCGGCCGTAGAGGCAATCCACAAAGTGATCGAGCGCGCTGATGGCGGCCTTCAAATCGAGCCCTTCACGGAGGAGGATGGCATTGAGGCCGCCGACCTCCGACCACGCTCCACTAAGCAAGGGCTCTCCTTTGGAGACCGCGCATGCCTCGCGCTCGCCGCTCGATTCGAGGTTCCAGCAGTGACGAGCGATAGCGCTTGGGCTGACCTATCAGACGTAAGTGTTGCTGTGAGGTTGATCCGCTAGCAAGGCGATCAGGCCAGTTCGTCGCTCCCAGCTTGAGCGAAAAAGATCAGGCATCCGAGGAGCTGGCAAGGGTGGCAACCCATGACGGATTACCTCTCGCTGACCGACCTTTTCCTGGTTGGCCTTGCATTTGACATCTGCGGAGCCATTCTGCTCGCCAAAGGGCTCTTGCTGTCGCCCCGGCTCCTATCGAAGCTCAATACCTGGTGGGGCGTGAGCGATAGGCAGCATCAGGATCGTTGTGAGAACCGGGTGGCGGGCGAGTTCGGCGTGGCCTACCTGGTCGTGGGCTTCTTCCTTCAGGCGGTCGGCTATTCCCTCGACATCGCTGGAGTTCAGAGCGAGGCCGGCACCTGCCGGCTTATCGCAGGACTTCTGATGGCCTTCGCAGCCGGGACGTTGGCATGGATTGCCTGGGAGCTGCTCCAAGGCCCTCGACTACACGCGCTCGAAGCAGCCATTGAGCAGGAACGGGACGCAGCCAAGCGGGAAATCAAAGAAAGCGAAGGTGGAAAGGAGGGCTAGGTCCAGATGCTTCTAAGAAGCTTCCACCGCCCGGAGTTCGGCGCAACTTGTATCAATCGACCTAGCCCGCTTTCACCGCATGAGCGCGGGCGATTACCGAGAGGGCGTCGAGCATCCGCGTATATAGATGCTCAGCATCCTGCGGGCCGTGCGAGCCATGCGGCCCGCCGCCAGTCCAGTTCATTACCGCGTCCAAGGTGCCAACGAAAGCGCGAAAATCAGCGCCTTCCAAATGCCCGTCGAGCTGATCCTCGACATAAGCGATCAAGCGGTTCTTAAAGTGGCTTGCGCCGAGTGCCCGCATTTGACCATCGCGGCTCTTTCGTTTCTCCGAGACTGGCGGGAACAAGTAATCGGCCAAACCCTCCAGTAGGACCCTGGCGCTATACGCGGCGTGCATACAGGAACGCTTCGAGCCCTTCGCCACTTCGGCCTCCACCTTGCCCAGCTCGTCCAACTCGGTTTTCAGCCCGGCCGCCCTCAGGAAGGAGACCGCCGCCTGGCGCTGGCGCTTGAAGACTCGCCTAGCGATCTGCTCCTGAGCGGGAGCACGTCGCCGACGCTTCGGAGCTGGCCGCTCCTCCGGATCCCGCTCGACCGCCGCGCTCGGAGCAGTTTCTCCATCCCACCGCTGAGTCTCCTCGAACAGACTGCGCCCAAGACTCAATAGGTGCTCCTTCTGCTCACGATTGAAGACCTCGATGCCGCCCAAACGACTCAGGATCGCCTCCGAGACTTTCGCGTTTCCTGCCTTTAGGGCTTCGCGGTCCTCCTCACTCAGGAGATCGGAAAGCGTCCCAAACTTGATTGCCCCAGCGTCCAATCCGGAAAGTGACCCTGAAGCGACAATGCCGCTCTTTCCGGCCAGCTCCTCCAAGGCTTTCTGATTCTTGTCACCAGCCAAGTCCGCAAGGGCGCCAGCCCGGATCTCCGCAACATCAAAATCCGGGATCGCCCCAACAGAGCTGATGCCTCCTCCTGGCATTTCCTTTGGGTCCCAGACAGCTCCACCGGCAACAAGCCGCCCGCCGACGCGGACGACACGCCTACCCTTGCGAGTGGTCGGTTTGGATTGAGGCTTAGCGCGCTGGGAGTCAACGCGACGCTGTTTCCTTTTCTTCTGCGACACGGATTCCCAGACTAAGGAGCGAAGCGGCGGGACTCGGTCGCTCGGGGCTTCGAGTTGGCGAGGAGTGTTGTCAGCATTGCTGGAGACCGTCTGGTTCCCATTCTTCGAGCGCCTTGAGCTGCTCCTTCTCGAACTTCTTGTGATCACGGTTCATTTGCCAGTTCGACCAGAAGCGCCGTGGGAACCAGGGACCCCTGCCCTTGAATCGGATCCCCTCGAGCTCGCGGTAGTAGGTGTCGGCGTCCACACAGACAGCGACCTGTCGGAACGGGCCTCGCCGCCCGTAGAGGCAGTAAAGGCGAGGTAGCCCATAAGCCGGATCTCCGTCCCACCTGATGAGAGCGATTGACTCAAGTGGGATGCGGCCAACGACATAGATCTGGAATCCCTTCTGACCCGCCTTCACAGGACGAGCCTTCCCGCGCTTGACGCGCACCTCCTGAATCGAGGCGAAGATCTCAAGGCTGTCGTCAGTGATGGCCTTGACCTCGAACTTGAACCAAGGCGAAGCCCAGAAGTCGATGACTCGGTCATCAAGCTTCGGATACTTCAAGTAGTCCCGAGCGCGGATGACGATGATCTCTGGACTGGCGTCCTTGTCCGGCCAGGTCAGGTGCTTCCGTAGTTCCTTGCCTCGCATCGTCCGCTCCTCCAGCATCCTCACCGGATCGGGGCGCTTGAGAAGCTGCCATCCCAGACCCACGGCCCGCCCCCAGCGGGAGACATAGGCGAGATCGGAAGCTCGAATCTCTGGCTCGGCCATTTCCTCAGTAGTGCGTCTTGGCTATCTGGGCCAACAAATTCTGCTGGCGGGCCTTGATCGCTTTCATCTCGGGAGTGAGTTCGACCGGGCCGTGATGTTCGGCCAGCTCACCGCGGTTCATCACCTCGAAATCAGCTTCAAAGGCCTCAATCAACTCCGTGACAAGCGTGTCGTCAACGAGGGGCACGCGCTCGTTTGGGATCTGCCGCCCCTCGTACTTCAAGCCCGGGTCAGTAAGGAACACGGTCTCCCTAAAACCAGGGAAGTGCCGCGATACGTCTAGTAGGGATCCTTCCGGCCTTCGCCAAACGACGTGGAATTCGGCCTCGATCAATAAATCGGGGAGCGGCTCCCACAAGCGCCAGCCATTCACGGCTTCCCCCCGTGCTCCTCAACCACCCTGGCCACATTTTCCATGCACTCGTTCTCTATCGCCCAAGGAGGCACGTCGAGAGGCACGATGTCCGGTATCTCCCCTGGCACTAGTCGCTCACATAGCGCTCGCATCTCGGGAAGATCCCTTGCCTGCCTCGGCAATGGTGGTGGACCCGCCATCAATCGAAGATAGCTCGCTGGGCGGCGCGATCCTCCCGATGGCCAGCATCTGCCACGAAAACAAGAGGATCGGTTGACTAGCCAAGGGGGTAGGTTCTACTTGGCCGAAGTAATTGACCCGCGAACTACGACAGGAGGAAAGATGGCGAGAAAGACGCCCGGGAAAAATCGACAGCCTTGGACGAAAGGTGATGAAAAACAGCTCAAGAAACTGGCGAATGGCAACACCCCAACGGGGTTGATCGCTCACAAGCTCGAACGGAGTGAAGATGCGATTCGCGGTAAGGCCGGCGAGATCAACCAGTCCCTCAAGCCGACGAACAAGTCTCCCTATAACCGGCGCAAGAAGAAGTAGGGCGACAGACTCCTCGACGAGAGACGCGCAGGCGCATCATTCGATGCTCTCCCTTATCGCCGAGAAGCTTTTGCCGACGGCGTGCGTGTACCGGGCTTTGCGATGTGGCGCTTTCCGTCGCGGCCCGTGTAGCGCGCGAGCCACACGATCTCGCCCGAGGGATTGCGCCGTTTGATCGGGGACTCGCGCCTCACGAGGACTCGTCCCGGTGGCGGGCAAGGAAGTCCTCAACGTCGGCGGGATCGATCCGCCTCGCGGCGCCGAGCTTGTAGCTGGGTAGCTCGCCCCTTCTGATCCAGTTGCGAATCGTCCGGTCACTGACGGCGAGGTAGTCGGCCAGAGTGCGCTCGGTGAAGAACGATGGCTCCGCTGCTTTCCGCTCCATGCCACCGATATGCCAAGTAGCGGGCAAGCGGCCCGGGAGATTTCGCCGAGCCAACCCGGAACCACTCTTCGGCCGGGCGATCCCACAAGCCGACCGCGCGGCGAAGCCGCGCCAAAATCGGCGGTGGGGAGCCCGACCGAAGGTCAAACCGCCCTCTCGGTCGAGAGCACTCCGCTCAGGCACGAAAAGCGAACACCTGTGCGGGTTCATAATGTGTCGGGCTGTTCTGGAGAGGTTCGAAGAGGCTTGGCTCGGGCTTCTGCTCCCTGTCAACTTCTGAGCCTCGGGCTTCTGCTGCTGGCCTCCTGAGGTCTGTCTTGGTTGTCGAACTTCGTAGGAATCGAGAGGCCTTGTGGGCGGACTAGGAATCCGCCTTGACCCTTCTCCCCCCGAACCCACTCGATGCCCTCCGTGAAGTCGTCCAGGGGCGCCTCAAGCGCGGTAGCGAGCTTTATGACCGTGTCCAGTCGCGGCACCCGCTTGCCGCCCTCCAGGTAGCCGATCTCCGTTCGGTGCAGAGAGCAGAGCGCCGCGAGCGCTTCTTGGCTGAGGCCAGCGTCCTGACGAGCCCTGAACAGGTTGCGGCCAAATCGCTCGGCGATTGCCGGGTTCCTTCGGCCGCTCCTTTCCCCGGCCATCAGCGCTCGGCCAGGGCGTGAAAGAGGACAGCGGCTCGCGTCGGGAAAACGAGATCGCCGTTTCGATGGAGCAGACCGCCGCCGGCCAGATCGCGCACGGCCCGCTCGACCCGGTCGCGCTGATCGAACTCGACTGAGGCCGCAGTTACTTCGCGGACAACCTCGTCGAGCGTCAGCGGCTCCGGGAAGAGGGCGAGAACTTCATCGAGGACCTGCGCCTGGTCGCGGAGATCCTGGGCGGCGGTCGGGGCGCGTTCATCGTCGCTCGCGCCCTTAGGCTTGTCGTGCATGGGAGGTCACTCTCCTGTGCCATGCCCCCGGCTGTTAGCGCAGCGCGGGGGCGCTTTTTTGTGGATCGGCGGAGCGTAGCAGGGTCCGTAGACCCCTATCTACGGATTTCGTCTAGCCCTTGCGGAGGATCTGAGCAACGCGCGTGAAGTGAATGCCGGTCTCCTCGGCTATGTCTCGCGTTGAGAGCCCGGTGGCTCGCGCTTCCTCGAAGCTCTCGCGCCGCGCATGGCGGAGCTTTTCGAGCTTGTCTTGCCCACGCTCAAACTCGGACTGGGCCCGGCGAACCGATTTGCGCGCTTTGGCCTGGGCTTTGTCGTCCATTCCGCCAGACCCTATTGAGCCCACGCGATGCCTTCGGGATGTGACCAAAATGAGACCACGACGGGCCGGAACGCGGCGGAAACGGCCGGCGCGTCCCGGAACCGCGATTCATTCCGAAGCCGAGGATTTGGCTCTGCGCCGGAACTTGCTGGCGAGGGCCGGAACGAGGAGGAACGCGCCCGACAGGATTCGAACCTGTGACCTTCGGTTTCGTAGCCCGAGCCGGTGGATCGGCTGGGCTACGTGGGGCCGTATTTCAAGCGGTTTTCGGCGGATCGAGATCGGCTGGGATCGGTGGGAATCCGTGGGGCACGTTGCCCCATTTGTTGCCCCAGCGTCCAATTTCCCGCGCTGAGACTTTGGGAACGGGAGTGGCCGCGATACTCCGCACCATGACTCTCACCGTCGCCTGGGAACGCACGACCGCCACCGGTGCGGAGTTGGTCTTTGCCTCTGATAGCCGCCTGCGGTCCGAGGGCGCGTGGGACGCTGGACCGAAGATTTTCCGGTTGCCACGCAGCGATGCGCTGCTCGCCTTCGCTGGCGAGACCCTCTGGGCGTATCCGATGGTCCTGCAGACGATCGCAACGATCGACGCCAACGATTCCTCACGCGGACGCTACTTCAGCCTAACCTCGGCGCGATCTCTTGCCATGCGCAGCATGGAGGCCATGATGCAGTCCGGTGAAGCTCTCGCCGCCCGGGTCAACGAAATCGAGCTGGAGTTCCTCTTCGGCGGCTGGAGTTGGCGCGAGGGCCGATTCCGTCTCTGGCGAATCTACTGGGCCCGTGGCGAAGGCCGAATGCGACATGAGCCGATCGAGGGTTCTCGCATCGGCAAGGTCCGCTTCATTGGAACCCGAGACCGCGACCGCAGCGACCACTCCTTGGAAGTCGTTGGTCACGCCAAGTCTCGGCTCTCAGAGAAGCTGCGGAGCAAGTACGGCGTCCTTCCAGATCGAGCTGAGCTCGACATGGAGCCGTGGGAGATCCTGATCGAGATGCTGCGCGCGGGAACCCACCCGACGATTGGAGGCCCGCCGCAGCTCGCAAAGGTCTACCGCTACATGGACACTCGCACCTTCGCCGTGCGCTGGCCGGACAAAGACTCAGGCGACCTGACCCTCATGGGGCGTCGCCTCCTCGGAAACGAGTCGACGGACGCGCCAGTGATCGACCCCGACGAACCACGCCCAAGCATCTACGGAATCGGATGAAGCCATCTTCGCGGGACCGCGCGCCCGGGGAGACGGATATGACTGCGATGAATCGCTCCCACGCGCAGCACGCCGGGGACAACTAAGACTGTTTCAGCACCAGCTATCGGCACTTCGCCAATGACGTTGACTCGATTCGCCGTCCGCAAGTGCGCTACTTCTACTGAGTTCCTTCAAACTGAGCATCAGTGGAGGCAAGATCCATACAGGTGTCCCGCCTCTTGCGGCCAATTCGGCTCGCCTTCTTGGTCAATCCGAATGACGACAACATGCTCCGTCGTGCAATTCAGGCATCAACCTCTCGCTGGGGCGGAATGGCTTCGGCAATCGTGCCGCGTTACACACGGCGACCGGCCACCTTCCCGGACAGTCGACTTTCCGCGAACGACATTGCTCGTGGCTACCTCGACACCTTTGAGCCCGATTTCCTAGTCGAGGGGGAGTCGGGGATGGCCCAAGGCCTGGGGTTCAACGAGCGCTATGTCGATTCACTCGACTCCCTGGAAGAGACTGATCATCGCGGGAATCTGCCTTGGGGGCTAAGCGCATTCCTTCTGTATCGAGAGGCCTACTCGCGCGAATTTCGCTTCGTCCAACGCAACCCGTTGGAAGCCTTCCTTCCTGAGCCTGGGTCGCGCTCAGGGCAGTTGCTGATAGATGCCGCCCTAGGCCGGCTGCCCACATCGGGGTCGCTGGCGTTCATCGGTTCCGCCTATAAGGAAGCGTTCGACCCAGGCACGATGAGCCTCGATATCCCGCGGCTCCACGAGATGCTGCTCTCCAATGCCCCTCTGTTGACCCCGATCAGGGCGTCAATGCGAGACCTGCGACCCGAACCCGGATTCTCCCGAAGGTCGGAGCCGGCATTCATGCTCGTGCGCCCCTCGCACAGCGCCGACATCATCGACTTTTGGAACGTCAGAGCACTGGGCGTCAAAGTTGTGCCGGTCTCTTGCCGCCACATTCCGCAGTTCATCGGGACCTATGAAGCACTTAAGCACGACCTCGCCCTCAATCCGCGGTTTCGCTACGACGAGCCTGGTCACGCTACGGCCATGAAAGCCCGAGGCGTGGACTCTCAACTTCTCGATGACTTCGCCGGGCAAATGGCGTCCTCGGGATCCCCCCTCACCAAGCAGGCCTGGCATCCGCCTGTTTGGGATCCCCAACATCTGAAATTGAATAATTGGTCACGGATACCGGTCGAAGCGGATTCGGACCGGATCGAGGTGGGCGCCTCCGATGGCAGTCTGCAATTCACTCCGCTCGCACCCTCGCTTAGCGAAGAACCATTTGGGCTTACCCCCTCCTGGGCGAATGCGGTACGGCTCAGAGACTGGTCATGGTCGAGCGATCTTGCAGCGGTCTTGCCTCCGGACCTCAACGATATTGCGAGGCTTCTGGGGATTGTGGGCGAGCATCAGCCGACTGCTTGCAGTGAAGGGATTATTGTCAGGGTTAGTTGGCCGAAAATTGCGGAACGTTGGTCGCTACCGCGAGGCCCAAACGTATTCCGAGCCTGGTTCTCGGATCACGGCTTCGAGGCCTGGCCATCAGCTGCCGGCCGTACGGCCGAGCAGCTGATCACGACCTTGGGAGGACCAGTACGAGCGGCACTCGTACAGGAGCCGAAGCTAATCCGAGTCATCGACCAGGCAGCTCGTGGACTAGTGGAGCAAGCCCCCGGCGAGCGTGAACGGCAACCCCGCAGACGCGTCATCAAGTATGGGGATCTCCTCCGAGTGTTGCGAGAAGTTTGTAACGACAGGGCCGAGGCGCGACTGGCGCGGTTGGTTGAAGCGAGAGTTCTCCGTCAGGGGCTGATGGTGCGATGCTCGCTTTGCGAACAGGAGAACTGGTATTCGCTTGATGATCTCGCGACGACCCTGACCTGTGAGCGTTGCCTCCGGAACTTTGATTTCCCGCATGACAGACCCCCTAGTCGAGATCGCTGGGCCTACAGGCCGAATGGACCCTTCAGCGCGGAGAACTTCGCCGAAGGAGGCTACGCGGTCGCATTGGCCTTGCGCTTTTTCCTTTCTCGCACTGTCACTGACGAGTCCAGCTGGACGACTTGCATGAATCTCAAGGGGGCTCGTGGTGGACTTGAGATCGACTTTGGTATTTGGCTGCGAGAACGTGGGTATCGCAGCGAAACGCCCCGGCTGGTACTCGGCGAGTGCAAGAGCTTCAATCGATTTGAGACCACCGATCTCCAAAAGGCGAAAAGACTCGCGCACGACTTCCCCGAATCCACGCTGACGCTGGCGACGCTCAGGGGCGCCTTAGACGAAAGCGAGCAAGATGCCATCAGAGGGATTGTCGAGGCTCAGTCTGAACTCGGATGCCGCCTAGTTGTCCTGACGGCCAACGAGCTCTGCGGCGAGGGATCTTTCCTTGGCCCGCCATATAGCTGGCGCGACATGGGCGGGAAGTTCGCCGATGTCGCGGATCGCTTCGATCAAGGTCTCTTCGATCTCGAAACGCTCAGCAAGGCCACGCTGTGTCTCTACTGCGGCATCGATGCCAGTGCCGTCTAGCGGCCAAGGCCGGCGAAACGTAGCCTCTCCCTTACTGGGCGCCTCAACCGAGATCTAGCGCCGGCGCCTCGTCTCCCGGGAGCAGATGCGTGTAGCGGGTCAGCGTGAAGGCGGGCGAATGATGGCCGAGGGCCCGGCTCAGCTGGAGGAGGTTGGTGCCGCGCCGCAGGTGCATCGAGGCGAAGGTGTGGCGGAACGTGTGGAAGCCTGCCCAGGGCGCCTCCGCTTGCCTCACGAGCGGCTTGAGGACGCGCGGCCGGAGGTTGGTCGGGTCGAGCGGGCTGCCAACCTCGTTAGTGAAGAGGATCGCCGTGGAGTCCTGACCGGGCTGGGCGGCGAGGTGGGCGCGGAGCTTCGTGGCCAGCGAATCGGGCAGGCGGACCTCGCGGCGGCCGTGCTTCGTCTTCGGCGGCTCGATCCGGCCGCGGACCAGCGCCCGGCGGACGCAGACCTCGGGCTCGGGGCCCTCTAGCTGCACGTGCAGGCGCTGCAGGCCGATCGCCTCGCTGATCCGTAGGCCGGTGACAGCAAGGAGTTCGAGGAGCAGCCGATGGCGGTCGGGCGCAAGCTCGATGACGGCAGCTAACTGCTCCGGGGTGAAGACCTTGATCTCCTCATCGACATGCTGCTCGCGCGGCGGCAGCGTCAGCCCGTGCGCGGGGTTGTGGCGGATCAGGCCCTCTCGCTTCGCGGTCGCGAGTGCTGCGCGCAGCGGGATCGTGGCGTTGGCGATGGTCCGGTCGCTGAGGCACTTGCTTTGGGCGTTCTCGTCGGCCAGCCAGTCCACGAAGCGGGTCAGCGTGTAGGTGGTGACGTCGACCAGCTTGAGCCGCGCCGGGAAGTAGCGATGGGCGTAGGCGCCGATCAATCGTCGGTATTCGTCGCGGGTGCTCTCGCGGAAGCCTCTACGGCCCTGGCCGCAGTAGCGCTCGACCCATTCGTCTAGATAGCGGCGGAAGGTGATCGCGCTTCGCTCCTGCAACTCTCCGCGATCGCGGTCGGTCTCGCTCGCGCGCTTGAGCTGGCGCGCCTCGGTGTAGGTGCGGGCGTGGCGCTTTCGCTGCCGGCCGGCGCTGCGGTAGACGCAGGCGTAGCCGATGACCTTGCCCTCGCCGTCGATGCGCTTGAAGACGCCGGGCGTCTTGGTCTTGACGAGCCGCCGCTTGTCGCCGCAGCCTGGACCGGCCTCAGGAGCAGTCGTATCCTCAGAAACGCTCAGGAGCTTGTACCTCGTGAGCCGGGGGCGGGCCGTTCCACCGGTGCCGCCCCATTTGACGTTCGCGGACAAAACGTTAACAGGACCAAGATCGGACGCCGGAGCGCGACCGACTGGGAGCGCGACGGCAGCAAGGCGAAGGTCAGCAGAGCCACGGCGAGGCTGACGCAGCCGGGCGGCCCGGCGAGCTGGCGACAGCCACCGCGACGAGCGATAGGTACCGAGACCTGTTTCCAGATATAGATGTCAGCGCGCCGGAAGCGCCGGAGGGATAGGCCTAAAGCGGTCTGCCGGGCCTTGCCGGGCGGCGCTATGCGAGCCCCAGTGCGAAGTGCGGTGCGAGCCGCAGTGCGAGCTGTAGAACGAGCAGCAGTGCGAGCCGGATCGGCGTGCGGACCCCAGTGCGGACCTCATAGCGGACCCCAGTGCGGACCCCGGTGCGACCCCTTTCTTCCGTTCCTCTATTCGGCGCGTTCGCGGTGCTCGGTGAAGCTGAACGAGCTTTCGCGCCTCGGATCGCCGACCGTCCAGTAAATGCCCTCCAACAACTCGCCGGGTGGGATCGCCATCGCCCCGGCGAGCCGGATCAAGGTGTCGATGCGCGCGACCCGCTGGCCGTGCTCCAGCATCCCGATCTCGGTTCGGTGTAGAGCAGCGCGTTCGCCGAGCTCATCCTGAGAAAGGCCGGCGCGGCGGCGGCAGCGCCGCAGGTTCTCGCCGAACCTGATCGCCAGCGCTTCCGATCGCATGTTCCGCCGTGGCCTAGGCATGAGCGCACGCCTCCGGGCCCCACTCGATCTCGCGGAGCACCCGGCCGCAGGCCTCGACGGCGAGCGTGGTGCGTTCGATGACTTCACGGTCGTCATCGGAGCGCGGCAGGGTCGCGGCGTAGAGCTCCGCGGCTTCGTCTCGCAAGCGCTCGACCGCGCGGCGAAGGTCGGGAGGCATCGTCAGCTCGACCACGTTCTCAGCGGGCAGGCTTGCGCGATCGGGCCAGCCGAGAACGTCCAGCAGCAGGCGTAGGTCGTCTGCGAAGGCGCGTCCCAGCTCGGCCGCTGTCCGGTGGTCGCCGGCATGTAGTGCCAGCCAGAGGTCGTTGACGCCGCTGAGGTGGTCAAGCGCCTGGTCGTTTAGCGCCTCGACTTGCCTGGCGGTGATCTTGATGAGCACGGTGCCCTCCCTCCGCTCGGGGCACCGAGAAAGCCGAACGATGGCCCACTGCCAACCGGGGCGGGTACCGTCCCTCTCGCATCGAAGCTCCGTCTTCGGTGCCGGCCCCGGGGCGTTCTAAGCGCCGCCGGGGCATTTTCATTTGCCGCCGAACGTAGGCGGACCCGGACCCCGTTCCAAGGGCTTGGACGACCGTCCGCCCGAACCTCACATTGCCCCAGGCGTTGCCCCAGCGGCGTTTTCGGCCCATCTCCAACGACCCCAGAAACGCCGAAAGCCGCTTCCCAAGCGAGATTCGTCGAACGCGCCCGACAGGATTCGAACCTGTGACCTTCGGTTTCGTAGACCGACGCTCTATCCGGCTGAGCTACGGGCGCGGGATCGGGGATTCTAGGGGAGCCGGCCAGGGTCGTCGTGTCGGAGGCTGGCTTGCTCCGGCCGTTTCACCCAAGCTCCAGCGAGCGGCCGATCACCTCTTTCATGATCTCGTTGGTGCCGGCCCAGATCCGGGTCACGCGGGCGTCGACCCAGGAGCGAGCCACCTCGTACTCCTCGACGTAGCCGTAGCCGCCGTGCAGCTGCAGGCAGGCGTCGATCACCCGGTTCTGGGTCTCGGAGCTGATCAGCTTCGCCTTTGCCGCCTCAACCGCCGTCAGCTCGCCGGCGACGTGGGCCTCGATGCAGCGGTCGACGTAGACGCGGGCGGTGTCGAGTTCGGCGTCGGCCTGGGCGAGCGCGAAGCGGGTGTTCTGGAAGCCTCCGATCGGCTGCCCGAAGGCGCGGCGCTCGCGCACGTACTCGAGCGTCAGCCGCAGCGCCACCTGGGCGTGGGCGACGTTGACGACGGCGGTGCTGATCCGCTCCTGGGAGAGGTGGGCCATCATCTGCGCCATCCCGCGGCCGGGCTCGCCGATCAGGTTCTCCGCCGGCACCCGCACCTCGTCGAAGAAGAGCTCGGCGGTGTCGGCTTCGTGTTGGCCCAGCTTCGCCAGCTTGCTGCCGCGGCTGAAGCCCTCCATCCCATCTTCGACCACGAAGAGGCTGATGCCGCCGGGGTCGGGGGTCTGGGCGGCGACGACGACCAGGTCCGCGTTGAAGCCGTTGGTGATGAAGGTCTTGGAGCCGGAGAGCAGCCAGCCGCCGCCGTCGCGGCGGGCGGTCGACTGGATCCCCTTCAGGTCGGAGCCGGCGGCCGGCTCGGTCATCCCGATCGCGCTGATCAGCTCGCCGCTGCAGAAGCCGGGCAGCCAGCGCCGGCGCTGCTCCTCGTCGGTCAGCCGCAGCAGGTATGGGGCGACGACGTCGGTCTGGATCCCGAAGCTGGAGCTGTAGGCGAAGCCGGCCCGGGCGAGCTCCTCGCCGAGCACGGCGTTGAAGCGAAAGTCCTCGACCCCGCTGCCGCCGTACTCGGCCGGCACCCCGAGCCCGAGGAAGCCCGCCTCCCCGGCCTCGAGCCAGGTCTCGCGGTCGATCGAGCGCTGGTTGCGGAAGCGCTCCCGGTTCGGCATCAGCTCGCGGTCGACGAAGGCCGCGACGGACTCGCGGAACCATTCGTGCTCGTCTTCGAAAAGGGTTCGTCTCATCGGCCGGCGCGCGCCCGCGGTCTAATCCGAGCCGCTGCCGTTCCGGCGCAGGTCGAGCTTGACGCCGGGCAGGCTGAGCGAGATGTGGGAGACCGGGCGCTTGTTGGCCTCCTCGATCAGCCGCGTCAGCTCCGCGCCGACGCCGCTGGTCGCCGCGGCGGGCTCGGTCCGCAGCGGCGGCCCGGCGAGCATCTTGTCGACCTGCTCCTCGGGGCAGAAGTAGCGCAGCAAGAGCTCCTCGTCGGAGAGGTCCTTGCCCAGCCGCTGGCGGAACTCCTCCAGCGTGGTCTGGTCACGCTCCCACTTTTCCAGCTCCTTGACCCGCGGCTGGGAGAAGATCCGCTCGGCGACGTGGGACTCGACCGGGCGCATCAGCGGCCCGTAGTGGCCGAGCGCGTAGTGAATGACTTCTTCGGGGACGACCTTGTAGCGCTCGTCGAGGACCACGTTCAGCACCGCCTGGATGCCGACGAACTGCGAGAACGGGGTCGCCATGACCGGCTGACCGAGCTCCTCGCGGACGCGGACGATCTCGTCGATCACCTCCGGGAAGCGCTCCGGCATCCCGTACTCGTTCAGCTGGTTGATCAGGGTCCCGGTCATGCCGCCGGGAAGCTGGTGGCGGTACGGCATCATCCGGTACTCGTTGGGCACGCCGGTCGCATACCCGAGCCGCTTTGCTTCGCGCTCGAAGTGCTCGGCGACCGGCGGCAGCTGGGTCTTGTCGAGGTCATGCGTGTGGCCGAGTTCCTCGACGATCTGGACCATCGCCTCGGTCGAGGGCAGCGAGGGACCGTTGGCCAGCGGCAGCGAGCAGGTGTGGAGGATCTCGATCCCGGCCTTGATCCCCTCGACGTAGACCAGCGGCGCCAGCCCGGTGGTGTTGTGGACGTGGAGCTCGAGGCGGACGCCGGGCGTCGCCTCCTGCAGCGCCGGCAGCAGCGTCGCCGCCCGCTCCGGCGTCAGCACCCCGGGGGCGTCCTCGACGTAGATCGTGTTGACCCCCTCCCAGCTCGCCATTTCGCGGGCGCGGTCGGCGAAGAACTCGTCGGTGTGGAGGTCGGTCAGCCCGTACATGATCGCCGGCACGACCTCACCGCCAACCCGCTGGATCGCTTCCGCCTTCGCCTTCATTACCGGCATGTCGTAGAGGCAGTCAAAGAGCCAGTGGGTCTGGATCCCGTGCTTGACCAGGGTCTCGACCCAGAGGTCGAGCATCGAGTCGGGGACGAAGCCGAAGCTGCCCGCCGCGACCGGGCGCATCCCGGCGCGGTGGCCGACGTCGGGCAGGCCGGCGATCAGGTGATCGAGCGCGGCCCAGGGGTCGTCGCCGGACTCACGCAGCATGACAACGAAGAAGGTGGCGCCGGTGAGGTCGCAGATGCGGAACCCGGTGCGGTTGAGGTGCGGCAGCGCCGGCGTCGCCTGGTAGGCGCGCATGCGCATTCCCCACAGGCTCTGCTGGCCGTCGCGGAGGGTCTGGTCGATGAACTCGATGTGGGCCATCAGACGGTCACGAAGCCGCCGCTGAAGCTGACGGTGTCGCCGACGAAGAACGATGACTCATCGCCTCCCAGGAAGGCAACCGCGGCGGCGACCTCCTCGGGGCGGCCGAGCCGGCCCTGCGGGGTGCCCATGACCACGGCGCCGATCAGCGGCTCGGTCAGGGAGCCGGTGACCAGCGGCGTCTCGACGAAGCCGGGAGCGACGGCGTTCACCCGCACCCCCTGCACGATCAGCTCCTTGGCAACCGCGCGGGTGAAGGCGAGGATGCCGCCCTTGGCGGCCGAGTAGTGGGGGTGCCCGGTGCAGCCCTCGATGCCGCAGATCGACGCGACGTTGACGATCGCGCCCGCCCCGCGCGGCGCCATCGAGCGGGCGGCGGCGCGGGTGCCGTGGAAGGTGCCGTCGAGGTGGACCGCGAGCATCCGCCGCCACTCTTCGTCGCTGATCCGCACCAGCGCGTCGAGGGCGGTCTTGACCTCGCCCTCGGCGAGCTCCGCCAGCTGCTGCTCGGCGCGCGGGTTGACGCGGTCGGAGTGCGCCCCACCGGAGATGCCGGCGTTGTTGACCCAGACGTCGACCGGCCCCAGCTCGGCCTCGATCGTCTCCAGGGCGGCATCGACGGCGGCGGCGTCGCTGACGTCGGCGACGACCGCCAGGCCCTCGCCGGCGAGCTTCGCGGTCAGCTCGGCCGCACCCTCGTCGACGTCGAGGACGGCGACGCGGGCGCCCTCCCGGGCCAGGCGCACGCAGCAGGCCTCGCCGATGCCCGAGCCGCCGCCGGTGACGACGGCGACCTTTCCACTGAGACTCACCACTACCCCCTCGGTCGGTTGAGCACAAATTCTGGCGGCGGCGGCGCCGGGCGCGAAGCCGCAATCGGTGCCGGCTCTGTGGGATTCATCAATCGGCGCCCCAGCTGGAGCGCCGCCCCTAGGCCCTCCTAAGCGGCGGGCGCTTTGAGCCGCACGTGCCAGCGCACCGTGGCGGTGGCGACGCGGTTGCCCTCGGCGTCGGTCAGCTCGACCTCGCAGGGGAACTCCACCCTGCCCTCGGAGTCGAGGGTGGCGAGCGCCTCGCTCGCGTCGATCCCGAGCTTGCCGCTGGCGGTGATCGGGCCGCTGGCGACCTTTTCGTAGGCGATCTCGGCGCTCTTGGCGAGTGGCGTCACCTCGCCCATCCGCGCCGCGAAGGCGCCGACGAAGGCGGCCCCCGATGCGGTCTCGGCGGCGGTGAAGAGGGCGCCGGCGTGCTGGCTGCCGACGTGGTTGGTCAGGTCCTGGCGCTGCGGCAACACCACCGTCGCCTCGCCCTCGGCGACGCTGGTTATCTCCAGCCCGAGGTGACCGGCGAAGGGGACGGCCATCGACATCCCCTTGGCGATCGCGTCGAAATCAACGTCCATCTCGAAACCCTACCCGCCCCGTAGCCCCCGAGTGCGTTCGCACTTTTGAACCATGCGCGGCCGAAAGTGCAAACGCGCCGGGTCAGCGACCGCTGAACTCGGCGTGGCCGGGCCCGCCGTGCTCGAGAAAGGTGCGGACCGCGTTCCGCAGGTCCTCGCTGGCAAAGAGCTCGCCGGCCTCGGTGCGGATCGCCTCGTCGGCGGCGGGGATGCCGCCTTCGCGGAAGCGCTTCAGCACGTGCTTGGTCATCGCGTGCGCTTTGGTCGGGCCGGCGGCGAGCCCTGCCGCCAGCTCGCGCGAGCGCTGCTCGAACTCGTCCTCCGGGTAGATCCGGTTGACCACGCCCCAGCGCTCCAGCTCCTCGGCGGAGAAGATCTCCCCGGTCATCACGAACTCGCGGGCGCGGCCGCTGCCGGCGCGCTCGGCCAGCCGCTGGGTCCCGCCCATCGACGGGGTCAGGCCGACGACTTTCTCGACCAGGCCGAACTTCGCCTTGGGCGAGGCGACGATCAGGTCGCAGGCGACGGCGATCTCGAAGGCGGCGGTGAGCGTGAGTGCGTGGGCGGCGAAGACGATCGGCGCCGGCAGCTCCTCCAGCGCGTCGATCATCCCCAGCAGGTCGGTCCAGAGCTCGCTGCCCTGCTCCGGGGTGAGGCCGTCGAAGACGTGGACGTCGACCCCGGCGGAGACGGCGCGGCCCTCGGCCCGGATCAGCAGCGCCCGCGGCGGCTGCGCGGCGAGATCGGTGACCGCGGCCCGGAAGTCGTCGATCATCCGCTGGTCGAAGAGGTTCAGCGGCGGGCTGTCGAGGGTCAGCACCGCCAGCCCGTCCTCGCCGCGCTCGAGGCGCGCCGCCGGCTCAGGGGACACGGTGCACCTCGAACAGGTTCGTGCCCAGCTTCTGGTCGGGCAGGGCGGCGGTGATCGCGATCAGGTCGCCGGACTCGGCGATGCCGTGGTGGGAGGCCAGCCGCGCGCAGTCGGTCAACAGGCCCCGCACGTCGGTCTCGTGTTCGTTCAGCACCGCGGTCACGCCGAAGAGCAGACTAAGCCGCCGCACCGTCTCCGTGCGCGGCGATATCGCCAGCACCGGCACGTTGGGCCGGTGGGCGGAGACGAGCCTGGCGGTGCGGCCGCTGTCGGTCGGGACCACGAGCGCTTTGAGGTTGAGCCGGTAGACGGCGCCGACGGCGCTCTGGGCGACCGAGTCGGCGATGTCCTGGGTCCCCTGGTCGGTGCGGGTGAAGAGCCAGCCTCCATAGGGCAGGTCGGGCTCGGTGGCGCGGGCGATCTGGTCCATCACCCGCACCGCCTCCACCGGGTGCTGGCCGACCGCGGTCTCCTCGGAGAGCATGATCGCGTCGGTGCCGTCGAAGATCGCGTTGGCGACGTCGGTCACCTCGGCCCGGGTCGGGCGCCTTGCGGTGACCATCGAGGCCAGCATCTGGGTCGCGGTGATCGTCGGCTTGGAGCGTTTGCCGGCGGCGCGGATCATCCGTTTCTGCATGACCGGAACCTCCGCCAGCGGCACTTCGATCCCGAGGTCGCCGCGGGCGACCATGATCCCGCCGGTCGCCTCCGCGGCGATCTCCTCGACGTTGGCGGTGGCCTGCCGGCGCTCGATCTTCGCGATCAGGGGGATGTCGGAGCGCAGCGCTTCCAGCCGTTCGCGGACCGGTACGAGGTCGGCGGCGGAGGAGACGAAGGAGACCGCGAGCAGATCGACGCCGTGCTTGGCGGCGAACTCGACCCAGCCGAGGTCGCCGTCGGTGGCCGCCGGCAGCGCCGCGCCGCCGGGGATGTTCATCCCCTTGTGGGAGGAGAGGGTGCCGCCGACCTCGACCTCGCACTCGACCCCGTCGCCCTCGGGCTCGCAGACCCGCAGCCGGATCGCGCCGTCGGCGAGGTAGACGAGCTGATCCTCGCTCAACCCGGACACCCCGGACCACTGGACCGGGATCGTCTCCCTGTCTCCTTCCACCTGGCGCGGGGTGAGAGTGACGTGCATCCCCGTCTCCAGCTCGGCGAAGTCGCCGCGCAGCTCGCCGATCCGCAGCTTCGGCCCCGGCAGGTCGCCCAGCACAGCGACCTCGCGCCCGACCCGCTCGGCGGCGCCGCGGATCGTCTCGATCGTCTGCGCGTGCCGGTCCGGCCCGGCGTGGGAGAAGTTGAGACGGAAGACGTCGGCGCCGGCGGAGATCATCCGCTCCAGGACCGGCGCGTCCCAGCTCGCCGGACCGACCGTGGCGACGATCTTGGTGCGGCGCTCGATGTGAGCGGAGGCGCGGTCGATTGGGGGGTTCTCAGTCACGGTTGGTGACTGTAGAGATCCTCGCCCCAGACCAAAGCCTCCTGTCAGCAGCCCGCCGGAACGATCGGTGAGCGGACCGCGACGAATTCGACTCCCGCTTCGCCGAGGACCTTCTCCATGGCGTCCTGGCTGGCGCGGATCCGCCGTCCGGGAATCTCGCTGGTCGCGCCAGCGCCGACCAGAATCACGCACGCCCCCTCCAGCTCCCGGAGCATGTCGACGAACCCGTCGAGGCGTTTGGGATCCACCTCTTCCTTTCCGAGGTTGATCATCTCTCCGTCGTCAGGCGAGGGCTCGACCACGAGCCCGTCGCCGATCAGGACAACGGTCGGCAGCAGCCAGCCCTGACTCTCGACCTCCCCGCCGATCTTCGCCAGCCCCGCCAGGAAGGGCGAGCCGCCGTTTTCACCGTGTTCTTCCAGCGGCACGATGAGCTGGCTTTGCACGAACTCATCGCCTTTCTCGATCAGGTCTTCGGTGACCTTCCCGGGCCTGGCCCTTCGTTCATCCTCATCCCTGGGCTTCAGCTTTTCCTGGTCCAGCGCGAGGTTTGCATCGGGCCGTCCGTCAAGGATCCCAACCGTGAGGAGACCGCAGGAGCGGGCCACCCGTGCGACCGCCTGATCGGTCACCTTCGGCGTCAGTTCGAGGCTGACGTCGTAGTCGGTTTCGCTGGTCGAGGGCACCACCACGAGGTGCTCTTCCTCGCCGCAGACGGCGGTCTCCTTCGGCCCGCAGCTGGCGGCGGCCAGGGCGGCCAGGGCCGCCGCCAGCGCCGCCAGCTGCCAGATACCACGGGGGGCTCCCTCGGCACGCCGATCCGTCTTCACCTTCGCCTCCTCCTCTTCACCGCTGGCGTTCGCCGGTGCCGGCGCCGCCGTCGCGGTACTTGGGGACCATGCGGTCGGGCTGACGCATGTAGAGCGGGTTCTCCTCGTCGGCGGAGATGACCACGCGCCGGTCGGGCTCGACCGCGGTCGCGCCGCCACTGCGGCGGCGCGACCACCTGTCGATCGCCGCCAGCAGCGCCGCCACCGGCAGCCCGACCCCGAGCGGGACGGGGCCGAGCACGAGGCTGGCGATCCCGCTGACGCCGACGGTGCCAAGGGCGAGCATCTGCAGCGCCGAGGGCCTGTCCTCCGCCGAATCGTCGGCTGCCGGCGGGCGGGGAGGACGGATGCCTTCCGGCTCGCCCATCTTCGGCGGCCTCTCGGCCCTCGCCTTTGCCTGCGCGGCGAGGGCGATCAGCGTCGCCCACTCGGCTGCCGCCTCCTCCTGCTTCACCCCCGCGTCGGCGACGACGCGGATGGTTTTCAGCTCGGCCTCGGCTTCGACGCCCAGCTTCCTGCGGTCCGCGACTTCGGCGGGGGCTCGCGAGGCTTCGTCGCGAAGCCGCTCGACCTGATCCCAGAGCGCTTTGAGGAGCGTCCGCAGATTCTCGCGGCGTTCTTCGGCTCGGAGCTTGCCAGCCTTGGCTTCGTCCAGCCAGTCGAGCGCGTTGCTCAGCGGCGACCCGGCCCGCGTGAAGAGCGCCGTTCGCGCATCCTCTGCCTCCAGCTCCTTGCGCTGGTCTTCCCCCGTCGCCACGGTGTAGCCGGTCATCATCGCGACGAAGAAAGCCGCCAGCGTCGCGGCGGTGAGCGTTTCGACGCCCGAGTCGAGGAATTCCCGCAGGTCATCGAGCGCCGGCACGAATTTGACCAGGATGGCGGTGAAGAGTCCCAGCATGAAGACACCGATCACGCCCCCCGGTAGGCGGATCGCCGCCAGGGCCGTGCCGGCCGCGAACGAGGCAACCAGCAGCGTCAGGCTGATCACGAAAGCGATCCCGAGCCCTTCCGCGAAGGTCACGTCGGTGATCAAGTCCGAGACGGGCGAGGCGAGCAGCCAGGTCGTGCCCGCGAGCTCGGCCAAGAAGACCGGGATGACTTTCCAGGGGTCGGCCGAGATGCGCCCGAACAGGTTTCTCGTCGTCCAGATGCGCCAGCGCTCCGCCAGGGTGATTCGGGTCCGCCTGTCCTCGCCTTCGGCGAGCCTCTCCTCTTCCGCCACCCGGACGCGGCCGACTTCGGCCTGGGCGGCGTCACACTCCTTGTCGGCCTCGGCCATCTCGGCGTTGACCTGCTCGATTTCGCCTTCGACCCAGGGGATCACGCTGGCTTCGAGACGCTCGGCCTTTTCACCGTTCGCGATCCCCTCCGCCTGGATCTGTTCGATCGCCGCCTCGGTGCTGTCGACGACCTTCAGCTGTTCGCCGGCTGCGCGACGCGCCGGCCCGACGATCGCCCCGGCGCGAACGTCATGCACAGACCTATAGAGAGGGCGGACGAGCCACTCGAACCATTCGGGGTCAAGAGCCTGCAGCGTCTTCCCCAGCCACGCCGCCAGGGCACGGATCTCCTCGGGGTCGCAGACCTCCCTCCCCGCCGCCTGCAGAGCGCCACGCGGGTCCTCCGAATGGCGCTCGACGTTGTGCGGAGGCTCGGCCCCGTTCTGGTCCGGCTGCGGCTGCGTCGGATCGTCGAGGTCGATGAACCTGCGGTTGCGGCTTCCATTTCCGTTACCCGCAGCGCCGATTGACCCGATGTCGGCAACAGCCTCATCACCGTGGAAAGTGTCTTTATCCTCATGTCCGTTACTACCGAACTCGGTCATTTCTAATTGTCTCCTTCTCCCTGTACCGCGCCGGGATTGCCGCTTTCCTACCGTGACGAATATCAATGACCTGGACAGCCGTAAACACGAAACGTGGGCAACTATGGAAGACTGTGGCGATTCGTGGAGGTGGGAACCCAGAGTTCGACGATGCGCCGGCAGGTGGTCAAGGAGTTGCGGATCCTTGCCGAGGACGGCCAGGCCTCCTGGCTGCGCGCAAAAGGCAGTACCACGCTTCCGGCCATTGAACGGCTCGTAAGCAGTCACCATCAACTCGATCCCACCGCGCGACCCGACGCACAGCTTGTGTGTGACGAGATCGAGGAGGCATGCTCGAGCCTGGACGAAGAGTGGCGAAACGCGGCGCGCATCCACCTGGGTTACGAATGGGAGGGCTTCCGAACGCCGAGAGAAGACGAAGCGGCGGAACAGCTGACCGGAAAGCGTGGCGGCAGGATGGACGGTAGGGCCTACCGGGCCACCGTCAGCAACGAAGACCACAAAGGGCGCCGATATGAGGGACGCATCTACGACTCATGGGCCGAAGTCACCCTCACCCTCGTCGCCGATGCCCTGATCGTCGAGTGCGGCGGCGACCCCGAGGCCGCGGTCGACATCGAGATGGACGACCAGGCCGCCCTGGTACCTGCGGCGGATCCGCGGCACGCGGCCGAGCTGGCGGGCCCCCGGCTTGGAGACCTCGTTCGGGCCGAAGTCTCGGCTCTGTATCAACCGTTCACGGAGCAGGAGTTCGGCAAGAGCTTCTTCCATCGCGACGGCACCGATGCGTACATCGAGAGTCTCGCGTCGCTCGGCGCCATGACCCTCTACACCGGCGGCGCGATCTCCCCCGAGCTGCACGCCCCGCTCAGCGAAAAGCTCCTGGCGCGATCGCTCAAAGAACGCCTTGCGACTGTGACGGGTCTCAATGACTCACAGATCGACCGCGTCATCGATGCGCTTATGCGAACTCATCCGACTGCTCACCTGGGATCGATCGCAAGGGAGTTCGTACGCCAGCACAGTGATGCCGACCCACACGATGTCAACCGTCTCGAAGAAGAATCCCAGGAAGTGTTCGTCGGGGAGATGCGTGACGCGCTGAAAGCCGGAAGGGACACCGGTGAGTTCCTCGCCCTCGGGCTGGGGACGCTCACCTTCGCGCTGCGCCATGCGGGCAGGAAGCCGGTCCGGATTCTCACCACCAGCTATGACGACGCTCTGGCCGACACCGAGACGCGCGTGCATGAGTACTTCCCGGATCTCAGGAGCTACTCCTTCGCTCCGTTGCCACTCGGTAGCGCCGCGGATCCGGAAGAGCAAGCCGTCCCGGTGTACAGACTGAACGGACATGTACGCAACGGAGCCACCACCGATCCCCTGATCATCGGCGAGGCCGATTCTCTCACCAACCACTACGGGGCGCGGACTCGGCTGATCGACCGGGCGCTGGCCGAAACCGCGTGTGTGTTCGTCGGCACCGATCTGACCGAACCGGATGTCCTCGCGAAGCTGGCGACGGCGTCCTACCCCGAGGATCTGCCTCGCTTCGCGATCCTGCTGGCTCCCGAGCTGGGCCTCGACTCGCCATATGAGCGGGCGAAAGCGCTCAACCTCGTCGCCCAGCGCTTCCTCCACCTCGGCGTGGTGCCGATCATCCTCGACTATCCGCACCAGGCGCCGCAGTTCCTGATCGAGGTCGCGCTCCGCGTCCAGCAGGGCAAGGAGGGCTACGACAGCTATGCGAAGCGGCTGCAGACCTGGTGGGGCCGGTGGGCGAGGGATTTCGGCTTTCCCCCCGGGCAGAACGGACGGGGCGGCAAGCGCAGCCAAAGACTGCAGGAAACGTGGAACAAAGACTTGGCGAAGGTCCGGGACATCGTCGCATCCGAGCACCTGGGACTCTCCGCGCAGCGTCCCGCGCGGGACGAGCGGATCCAAGTCGAGGTCTGGATCCGGAATCCCGACGAGCGGTCGCTGGTCCTCTGGTGCACCTCCGACGGCATGTCGCTCAACTCGGGGACCGCGAAGCGCTGCTACATCTACAAAGGCGAGGACGTTCCCATCCAACGGGCATTCCGCGAAGGCACCCCGGTCGCCGGGCGGGTGAACTCGCAGGCCGGCTGGCGTTACCAACTGAGCATCCCGCTGGTGCTGCGCAAGGATCCGTGGTTCCACCTCCCGGTCGGCGTCGCGAACATCCTCAGCACCGAGGGGCCGCCTACAGAGACCACGAACGGCGAGGGCAGGCTGGATGGCGGCCTGCTCGGCAGCTTCCAGGAACGGCCGAACTTTGCCAAGGACCTCGCAGCCCTGACCAGCGCCGTGAGGAAACCAATCAACGAACTGCTCGATCCCGACAGCCCCGTCTGCCGGCGCCGCAGGCTCGGTAGAAGGGGGTAGAGCGCCACGTGGCCCAGCACGGGCCCCCGAGCAGCGGGGCTAATGAGACGGTATTGGAACCCGGAAGTCAGGGCCAGGCTTGATCGGCTTGATCGGCCCAAAGGTGTCCCCCGTGCCGCCCGCCGAGGCGGCCGATCCGCGCGAAATATGCGCTGCCGCGCCTCGCGGTGACCGTGCCACCGGACCTCTCTCCCTCCTTGTGGTCGGCGATTCGCCCGCTGGGTCCGCGGGTTGCCGGAGGATTGGCCGATGCACCCAGCAGCGTCGGCTTCGGCTCGGGTGGGATCGCAACTTCTCTCGGCTGAGCACCCAAGCCCGCCGATCGTATGCGGGCCTTCGCTGTGACATCGAAAAGGGTGGTTGGGCGAATCCGACCGCGACTGGCTGCTGTGAAGTGCATGGCACCGATCCGGGGGCCCTCAGACGTTGACCCTAGATATCATGACGTTGACATGAGACCGTGTAGATATGGTATCTACAGACTGCCATGATCGCTCCTGAAGCAGCGGGACTTGCGAAAGCGGATGCCGCTTCGGGCACGACACAGTTGCGCTCAGCGGAGACCGAGGGAGATGCAGGGGTCGGGCCGTCGCCGCAGGTATTGCAGACGCTCGCGCTGACCCAAGACATACTTGACAAGAAATATGTTCTCTATGGCTGGTGTGAGACCAAGATAGCGACTTTAGTTACCTTGAATTCGCTTCTGTCGGCGGCAATCTTTGTGGTCACCAACTCAGCTCTACCGGCGCCCACGGTGGAGTCTGTCTTAGTCATAACTTCCCTGCTCCCAGTCCTGGTCAGTCTGGCGATCGCCCTGCACCACATTGAGCCCAAGATGCAGAGCGGCCGAACCGATGCGAGCAATTTACGCTCCGTCGTCGGGGCCGAGCAGTACGACGACGATACTGAGTATCTAAACGCGCTGCGTGACCTCTCAGCGGAAGAAATCGCCGCCCTCAATGCGAAGCAAGCATTTGGCATGAATCGAAATATCTGGCGAAACCAACATGCAATTCGAACGGCTGCGCTGTTTTCTTCATTTGGGCTGCTTAGCTTCCTCATGTTCTTAATAAAGGTATATCTCTGATGACGCGAGGGCGCCTCTTTGTCAATGGAAGCTGGCTGGAGGGCAGGGGTGAGGCCTTCGTCTCGAGCGACCCATTTAGTGGAGAACAGATTTGGGAAGGCAGGGCGGCCTCGGTGGCAGACGTTCAAGCTGCCCTTGGCGCAGCATCAGCTGCATTTGCCTCTTGGTCGAATCTGAGCTGTGACGAGCGGTATGCGGCGCTTGAGAGGTTCGCGGCGAGCGTGAAGGAGCGCCGTTCAGCGCTGATAGAGGCGGTAGCCCATGACGCGGGGAAGCCGCTTTGGGAGGCGGCAACCGAGATCGACGCACTGGTTTCAAAGCTCGCGCCCACCAAGGCGGCCCAGGAGTTGAGGAATGCAACCCGCCGGTCGGAGGTCGGCCCAGCGGACTCTGTAACTCGCTTTCGGCCCCACGGAGCGGTCGTCGTGCTCGGCCCCTTCAACTTTCCCGCCAGCATGGCGAACAGCCACATGATGCCCGCGTTGCTGGCTGGAAATACGGTGGTGGTCAAGCCCAGTGAGCAAACCCCGCTGGTAGCTCAGCGCGTCTTTGAGTGCTGGGAGGAGGCAAGCCTGCCAAACGGCGTTGTAAATTTGGTACAGGGGGGAGCCGACGTAGGTCAGACGCTCGTTGAGCATGAAGGCGCAAAGGGAGTGTTCCTAACCGGAAGTCTCCGAGCGGGGCGTGCGATTCAGCAAGTTGCGTCTCGGCGGCGGGAGGAGCCGATTCTTGCACTTGAGATGGGTGGGAACAGTCCGCTTGTAGTCTGGGACTACCACTCAGTAGAGAGTGCAGTGTTCATCGCTCTGCAGTCCGCTTTCATCAGCGCCGGTCAGAGGTGCTCGTCTGCACGTCGCCTCATTGTTCAACGATCCGATACGGCGTTAATAGACGCCCTTGTGCGGGCGGCTCAAGCGATTGTGGTGGGAGATCCGGTCGCGGAGGAGCAGCCGTACTTTGGACCGCTTATTTCAAGCATGGCAGCCGAGCGTGTGTTGGCGGAGCAAGAGCGCCTAGCTGGCCTCGGGGCGGAGGCGCTCGTTGAGATGACCCTCTGTCCATCCACCGGCGGCGCGCTCGTGTCTCCGGGCATAATCGACGTAACGGACATCGAAGATGCCGGAGACGATGAGGTTTTTGGTCCCCTATTGAAGCTCTACCGTGTCGACTCGTTCGAGGAGGCGACCACGCGGGCTGACTCCACGCAGTTCGGGCTTGCAGCGGGCTTGGTCAGCAAAGACCGAGCGCGCTTTGAGACATTTCTCCGGCAGGTCTCCGCAGGAATCATAAACTGGAACCAGCAGCTGACGGGTGCCGTTGGTGTGGCGCCATTTGGTGGCGTAAGGAACAGCGGAAACCACCGACCGGGGGGATTTCTGGCCGCCGACTATTGCGCATACGCATCCGCGTCGTTGGAGGTGGAGAAGCCGGAAGTGCCGGAGAAGGTGCCACCCGGACTCCTCCTTCGGTAAGTGCCCATTCTCCAGTATGCCGATCTGGACGCGAGGATGGCCCGAGTATGCGGTCCGGGGCCGGGCTTTCCGTTTCTTGCGGCGGTGTCACCAGTGGAACTGCCACGAGACCGATATGACTCCTTCCGTAGACGGCACAGGTTTCTGCAAGAGTACTTTCGAGTCACGCTGCAGGTATTTCGAGCGAGTTTGTATGGCGAAGCGGATCCAAGGATCGCGGACCTCTTGATCAACGAGACCCCCGGCTCATTGGGAAAGGCGTATCACAGAAGCCTTCACCCCGAGCATTGGACGATGCCACTCTTCTTTCGCACGGACGAGAGCCCGGCTGGAGATGTATTCGAGATTCAATGTCCAGGCTCGTCCTGGGGAGAGCTGATGGTGCTGGACGAGCTTTTCCGTGAGCACCTTCCCGGGGACTCTGTGCAGCATGAGCTTGCAAGGCAGATCAACGGCCTTCGCCCCGAGCGCATCTCGGTGCTCCACCTGGAGGACAATGCATCCGCACCATACGGGGTGAGATTTCAGAAGCAGCGGCTGGCAGAGTTCGTGCCTCACCATGGACTAACGGCCGGCGTAGCGAGTCTGGAATGCAACGTAGTGCGGTCGCATTCATTTCAAGGACTCCTGGCAGAGAACTACGCCCGACCGCGCCTTCGCGCTTGCCTAGAAGGGACGCTGACCTACGATTTGCCACCTCACGTTACGTTTGATCAGAAGGTCGCGCTGGCATTGCCGTTTTGGCGTGAGACCCGAGACATGTATTCCGATGAGGTAAGACGGCTGTTCCCCCATTCGTCGTTGCTGTTGGACGGCACCTTCGAAGACGAACTCGGCCAGACGGTCGGGATCGATGATGTGGTCGCAATGCGGCCCAAGGACCGCGCGTACTACCTGAAGTACGCAGGGAGCGATGTCAGCCTAAATTGGGGTAGCCGGGGGGTCTTCGCCATTCAGAGGGGAGGGAAGAAGGTGAGGAAGCATGTTCGCGAAGTCGCGGCCGCGTCGTCGCTCGCTCATCCGTGGATGCTACAGCGTTCAGCGAGGTCATCCGAGCGGGTTCGGGTGGTCATGCGCGACCATGCGGACGAGGTCGAGGCTGTGTGGCCTGTCAAGTACAGCGGCTACTACGGGCCAGAAGGCCTCATCGGGGTGAGCGCGATGCATAGGCGGCACACCAAGGTTCACGGTCAGCATGACACTGTGTTCTCTGTGGCCAAGGGCGAACAGGACATGCGGTGAGCATCCCCCGGCTATTGCAGGTTCCGTCTGGGAGAGATATCCCTACGTCCGGGGCTTTCGTCCTATCTGTCGACGCAAGGCTCAGTGCGGTGATTGCGCAGGCCGTGACAGAGGGACGGAGATTCTTTGAAACATCGGAGGAGGAAAAGCGGGCATTAAGTGTGACGCTGTCGGAAGGTGCCCGGGGGTGGGTGCCGCCAAGGGATCAAAGGGTGGACCGGCGTTACGAGAGCTTTGACTTTGGACGCGAGGATCCGGCATCTGCTGGTTTAGAGAGAGTTCTATTCGCCGAGAATCAGTGGCCTGAGCGCAAGGAGTTTAAGGAGGCGGCCCTTCGGGCCTTTGGCACGATGGAGCAGATCGGCCTTCGCCTTCTCGGCATGCTTCTGCTCAAGGATCGAAGCGCGCTAAGTGATGAGCTTCGCACGGCTAAGCCGTGCTCAAGCGGCCGATTGCTGCACTACGTGTCGGCCTCTGGGACGGCGTCAGGGGGCGTCGGACCCCATACCGATTATGAGGCGTTGACCCTGGTTTGGCAGTCGGCGCCGGGACTCGAAACCTGGTCGCCTGAGCAAGGGTGGGAGAGACCCGTCACGGAGTTGGATGAGTTGCTTGTGTTTCCGGGCGATAGCGCGGAGCTGCTGACCGGCGGACGCGTCGAAGCAGTGCTGCACCGAGTCGAGGTCGAAGCTGGCGAGCGCTGGTCGTTTGTGGTCTTTGTCGCGCCCGACTTCCACTCGGAGTGCGGCTCATTCGGCTCGGGCGACGGGTACCACAATGACGTCGTCATCGGTGAGCACATTGCGGCATGCATTTGCGCCGGCCACGAGCATCTTCGTCAGGCGACCGACGGCGCCCGGCTTGGATCTCTTGCCGAAAGCGGGGACGGGGGCGGCAATCCGATCGCGGCACGGCTTCGACGGGAAGCAGAAACCTGAGGCGACGACCCCAGGCCGACAAGGATCCGGTTAGCGCATGTTGTGCCCAGCCAGCGGAAGGCCACCAGCTGGCATCGGGAGCAGCAAAGGCCTAGGAGGACGGCCGCCACCACCCCAGCGGCAATCGAGAGCCAAGGCCAGAAACCGCCGCAGGAAGGCCGCTCATGGCGGAAGACAAAAGATCAATCAACAACGGCGGAGTTGCTCGGAATGTTCAAATAGTCATCCGGCACCTCCTTCGGAACGGAGAGGGAGGGATTCGAACCCTCGAGAGAGCTTGCGCCCCCTACTCGCTTAGCAGGCGAGTGCCTTCAGCCACTCGGCCACCTCTCCGGGCAACGGGCTCGATTGTAGGAACTAACGGGGCATCGCGGGGATAGGCTGGGGCGGGTGTCGAGTCCACCCACCCAGTCGCACGAGCGCTACGAGCGGATCTTCGCCGAGCTGGAGGCGCCGTTCGCCTTCGTCGACCTCGACGCGATGGCGGCCAACGCGACGGCGATGCTGGCGCGTGCCGGGGCCAAGCCGATCCGGGTCGCGACCAAGTCGATCCGCTGCCGGGCGCTGCTGGAGCGGATCCTCGCCAGCGACGCCGGCTTCGCCGGGCTGATGACCTACACCCTGCCGGAGACCCTGTGGCTGGCCGAGCAGGGATTCGACGACCTGCTGCTCGCCTACCCGACCGCCGACGTCGCCGCCCTCGGCGAGCTGGCGCTGCGCTCGGCCGCCGACCCCGCCGGGGCGCCGATCGTGATGGTCGACTGCGCCGCCCACCTCGACATGATCGAGTCGGTGCTGGGCAACCGGGCCGAGCCGGTCCGCGTCTGCATCGACGTCGACGCCGGCTGGTGGGCGCTGGGCGGGCGGGCGAAGGTGGGGCCGAAGCGCTCGCCGGTCCACAGCGTCGAGCAGGCGGTGGCGCTGGCGCGGGAGATCGAGAAGCGGCCGCAGCTGGAACTCGACGCGCTGATGGCATACGAGGGCCAGATCGCCGGGGTCGGCGACGAACCGCCGGGGCGGCGGATGCGCGGCGCCGCGATCCGCTTCATGCAGCGGCGATCCACCGCCGAGCTGGCGGAACGGCGCGCTGCGATCGTCGCCGCGATCTCCGAGTTCTGCGAGCTGCCCATCGTCAACGGCGGCGGCACCGGCAGCCTCGAGCTGACCGCGGCCGAGGCGGCGGTGACCGAGGTCGCCGCCGGCTCCGGCTTCTACGCCCCCTCCCTCTTCGACCACTACAGCCGCTTCAGCCTCACCCCGGCGGCGGCCTTCGCGCTGCCGATCGTGCGCAAGCCCGCGGCCCGGGTGGCGACCGCCCTCGGCGGCGGCTACCTCGCCTCCGGCAGCGGCGACCCCAGCCGGCTTCCCTCCCCCTGGTTGCCGGCCGGCCTCAGCCTCGACCCCGAGGAGGGCGCCGGCGAGGTGCAGACGCCGCTGCTCGGCGCCGCCGCGGAGAGCCTCGAGGTCGGCGACCGCGCCTACCTGCGCCACGCCAAGGCCGGCGAGCTCTGCGAGCGCTTCGACACCCTGCACCTGGTCGAAGGCGAGGCGATCGTCGACGAGGTGCCGACCTACCGCGGCGAGGGCAAGACGTTCCTCTAGGGCCGCGGGGGACTACGGCCCGAGGACCCGCTCGGCGTACTCGTTGGTGAAGGTGCGGCCGGGGTCGAGCTCGTCGCGGGCGCGCTGGAACTCGGCCCAGGCGGGATAGCGCGGGGCGAGGGTGGTGGCGGTCTGGAAGTGGCGCTTGCCCCAGTGGGGGCGGCCGCCGTAGGAGTCCATGATCTCCTCCACCGCTTCGAAGTAAGGCCGCCACTCCATCCCCCGGTACTGGTGCACGGCGATGTAGGCGGTGTCGCGCCCGTGCGAGGGGCTGAGCGAGGCGTCGTCGCCGGCGGCGACCCGCATCTCGATCGGGAAGAAGACCGGATAGCGGTTGGAGCGCACCCACTCGATCACCCGCCGCGCCGCCTCGGGCCCGTGCTCACGCGGGACCCCGTACTCCATCTCGGTGAAGCGGACGCGGCGATCGTTGGCGAAGACGCGGTCGCTGCGGTCGACCGTGCGGCTGCCGGAGGCGAGCCGGCCGGCCAGCCGCGAGAGCGCCGGGATCCTGCCCGGGAAGACCCGGCCGGCCGCCGCGAGCGCCTCCAGCGCCCAGTTCTCCAGCACCACGTCGTTGAGGAAGGCGGCGGCGCGGCGGCGCGGGCGCGGCGGCCGGGAGGTGCGGTTGCGCTCCAGGACCAGGGCGCTGTCGGCGTAGGGGAAGGTGAAGAGCTCGAAATGGTCGTGGGAGTCGGCCTGCTCCTGGAAAGCGTCCAGCACCTGCTCACGCGGGCGCGGCGCGTCGACCCGGTCGAGGACGAAGGCGGGGACGCAGCGCAGGGTGACGGCGGCGATCGCGCCCAGCGCCCCGACCCCGACCCGGGCCGCCCGCAGCAGCTCGGGGGTCGCGGCGTCGAGCGTGCGGACGCTGCCGTCGGCGAGGACCAGCTCGATCCCCTCGACCTGGGCGGAGATGTTGCGCAACCGTGCGCCGGTGCCGTGGGTCCCGGTCGAGATCGCGCCGGCGATCGTCTGGCGGTCGATGTCGCCGAGGTTCTCGAGCGCGAGGCCGAGTCGGGCCAGGTCCTCGTTGAGGTCGGCCAGCACGGTGCCGCCGCCGACCCGGACCAGGCCCGAGCCGGGATCGGCGTCGAGCACGCCGTGCAGCGCCTCGACCCGCAGCAGCAGGCCGCCGTCGGTCATCGCCGCCTCGGTGAAGGAGTGGCCGGAGCCGGCGACGCTGACCTTGCGGCCCGCCGCCGCGGCGGAGGCGATCGCCTCCGCCAGCTCGTCCCGGCTCGCCGGGCTGGCGATCTCAGCGGGGCGGCAGGACTGGTCGCCGGCCCAGTTCACCCACCGGCGGGCGTCGCTGTGGCCACGGCGCGCCATCGTCCCTAGCCCTCCGCTGGCCGCGGTTCGGCCGCCTGCGGCTCGGCCGGTGCCAGCGTGTAGAAGGCGTAGACCACGGTAACCAGGAGCAGCACCGCGATCGCGATGCTGGGCAGGGCGTTGCCGGTGAGGGTGGCGACGACGCCGCCGCCGATGCCGCCCACCACCTGGCCCGAGGCCCAAGCCATGTTCGAGAGGCCCGCGGCGAAGCCCTGGTGCAGCCTGCTCGCCTCGGCGGTGTCGGAAAGCAGGGTCAGCGCCGGCGCGAAACAGAGGCCGGCCCCGAGCGAGGTGACGATCAGCGCCGCGAGGACCGTGCCCAGCACCTGGGCGACGGCGATCACGACCATCGCCACGGCGCAGATCGCCAGCCCGATCACGTAGGGGGTGCGACGGCCGACCCGGTCGGAGAGGCGGCCGGCCATCGGCGCCAGGATCGCCTCCAGGGCGGCGCCGGCGATGAAGCCGCCGGCGATCACGCTGTGGCCGCCGCCGAGCGCGTCGATCCGCAACGGCACCAGCACCTCGATCGCGCCGAACATCACCGAGGGGACGGCGACGAAGAGCGCGGCGTCGCGCACCGGGCGGCCCAGCATCGCCGCGAAGGCCTCGCGCAGGTCCTGGCGCTCGGGCGCCTGTGCCTCCTCCATCCGCGAAGCGCCGAAGGCGAGGGCGGCGGTGATCAGCAGCACCGAGCCGAAGACCAGCTCGGTCCCGATCGAGGCGGCGGCCGCGCCGATGGCCGGGCCCAGCAGCGCCCCGGCGACGGCCGTCCCCAGGGCGGTCCCGATCACCGAGCCGCGCTTGTCCTCCGGCGAGGCGGTGATCAGCCAGGTCAGCGCCCCGGACCAGATCAGCGCCCCCGCCACGCCCTGGGTGAAGCGGGTCGCGTCGAGCAGGTTGATGTCGTCGACGAGGCCGAAGGCAAGGCTCGAAACGCCGAGCAGGAGCAGGCCCCAGATCACCGTCTTTCGCGGTCCCGCCTGGCTGGCGACGAAGCCGGCCGGCAGCGAGGCGAGCAGGGTCCCCGCCGCGTAGGCGGCCGAGAGCACCCCCGCCTGCGCCGTGCTTAGACCGAGGTCGTCGACGTAGGCCGGCAGCAGCGGCGCGATCGCGGCGAAGAAGGCGACGTCGAAGAAGATCATCGCCGATGCCAGCAACAGGAGCCTGCGCATGTCCCCCATCCAATCAATGCAAGCACCTCTGAGCGGCGCCGAACCCCTCTAGCATTCCCCAGCGCGACCCCCGGAGGGGTGGCAGAGCGGTTGAATGCGGCGGCCTTGAAAGCCGTTAGGCGTCGTAAGGCGTCTCGTGGGTTCGAATCCCACCCCCTCCGCTACGCGTCGGTTTGCGCAATCACATCAGGAAACGATGTTCAGTCCGGCTTCGCCTCCACCGGACAGCAACAGCGGCTCACGAACCTTCACGCACGTTGCGAAGTCACCCTCCTTGATGAGGACCGCGCTGACCTCGCCAGGCATTTTCAGGATGCAACCCTTTGCTTCGAGCAGTATTAAGCTGGCCAGCTCGATGTATTTCGGCTCGCCGTTGATGAGGCCCTCAACGGCGCGCTCCGCCTCCCAGACGGGAAGGCCGGAAGCAGTGTCCAGCAAGAGACCCGGACTCAGCTCGATATCGACCGGCCAGCCCATGGCGAAAGCATCGAATCCTTCCAGCATCAGAGTTTCGCGCCAGCCTTCGTAGGCACGGGCTGCGGGGCGTAACCGGGCGAGTCTCGCTTTCGGCGCGCGGATGCGGCGAAAAACGGAGCTGGGCGTTCCCCCTAGGTCGGTAACGCCGATGCCGACTAGGTGAACGTTTGCAGGTTCGGCTTGGTTCAGCGGCTCACAGGTTGGTTCTGCCATATCCCCTCCTTCGGAAGGTCATCGGGATTGCGCTCGATGCCGTTGAGCGGGTCCATGATAACAGACCTGCGCTCAGACATACGGCTAAAACTACAATTTACCTGCAAAGCTATCTGCTATTATCCTACGCTGTTGTTTCCAATAAAAACCGGAGGAGGAAGCATGAGGAAGCTAAAGCCCGAACCCAAGCGGCAGGCCGGCTGACTAGTGTCTGATTTGCCAAGTGCAGATGCAAAATCGAATACCGGCGACAGCACCGGCCTCGATCGAATTCAGCGCCGCCGCCAGTACTTGATCGACCTCCTCGATGCAGCCATTGCGCCGGGGCGAACGGTTCAAGCACTCGCGGAGGTAGGCATCAACTCCGATGACCTCTCCGTCGCACTGCAGGCAAACGCTCGAACGACCGCGTCTTGGCTTGCAGGTCCGCCAGCGGAGATTCGCAAGAAGCAACACAGAGAACGAATCCGACAACTGAAGGAGGTGACGCGATTTGTCGTTGACACTGGCACGATTGCTGGACAAGAGGCCGACTGGTTGCGGGATCCGAACCGAGCGGTCGATTTCCGTACGCCTCTCGAACTGATTCGAGAAGGCGACTGGAAACGGGCTATTCGCCTCTACTGCGAGGACACTGCAGTCGAGGTTCCCGTGCAGTTTCTTGACAGCCATCGCGAGCCGGCTAAGAACCAACGCTGAACAAACGGGTATCCCAAGTGGGGCCGGTGGCATCTCGCCCCGGCCTCACTTCAGTGTTCGGCTTTCCGAATGGACAAACGCGATACGCCATCAATCGCATCGCCTTGAAAGCCGTTAGGCGTCGTAGGGCGTCTCGTGGGTTCGAATACCCCGCACAGGCCAGAACAGAAGCTAGACCGGGGTGCCAGAAGCGGACAAAGTGCGGCTCACCGCGTCGGCGGGCCGCTCAGCCCGGCGTAGCCTGAGGGCATGGACACCCCCTCCGACGCCGCGACCATCGAACGGGCACACAGCCTGGCAAGCGAAGCGATCCACATGGTCGCCCTCCAGCATCGAAGGCTCCAATCCGAGGAGCCAGAGGACGAGACTTTCGTCTTTCGCCGCTGGTCTGACTTTCAGTTCTTCATCGTCAGCCTGCGCAGGCTTCGCCAGGCTGCGCTTTTTGCCGCGCGACCCAGGGCAGGACGGCGATCGAGGGCGCAATCAACCAGTTTGATGAGTCCCTACCCGGACTTCGGAAGATGCGAAACGTGGGCGAGCACGTCGATGAGTACGCGGCCGAACGTGGGCGGGATCGCCGTCACCGGGGAAGTGCGGATGGAACGTCTCGTAGCTCCCGTCATCAAGCTCGACCAAGCGGATCAGCAACTCGGCGAGCTTGGGCTCCAGTGGCGCAGGCATGTCTCCGACTCTGCCAGGCGCCACGGATGCCGCCCCCATGACGGAGCAATCAAGCCGAGCCTGGACTTCCGGGTTGGCATGCCGTCTCATTAGGTCCGCCTACGGCTGCCTCCCCAGGTAGGCGCGGAGGACGTCGGGGTTGCCCTGCAGCTCCTCGCGCGAGCCCTGGGCGCGAATCCTGCCGGTGCTGAGCACGACACAGCGATCGGAGAAGGCGATCGTCCTGGCGGCGTTCTGCTCGACCAGCAGCATCGTCACCCCTTCCTCGCGCAGGACCTGGAGCAGCTCGTAGATGACGTCGATCATCTTTGGCGCAAGGCCGAGAGAGGGCTCGTCGAGAATCAACAGCTTGGGCCTCCCGAGCAGGGCGCGAGCGATCGCCAGCTGTTGCTGCTCTCCCCCCGAGAGGCGATCCGCGCGCTGGTGCCCCCGCTCGCGGAGGATCGGAAAGCGGGTGAGCGTCCGCTCGACCCAGGCATCGCTGTTGCCCTGCGCGCCGAGGCGGAGGTTCTCGGCGACGGTGAGGGTCTTGAAGATGTGCCGGCCCTCGGGCACCAGCCCCAGCCCCAGCCGGGCGATCCGCTCCGGCGCCATGCCGTTGAGGACGCGGTCCTCGAACACGGTCTCTCCCGCGGTCGGACGCACCAGGCCGCAGATCGATCGCAGGATCGAGCTCTTGCCCGCGCCGTTCGGACCGATCATCCCGACGACTTCTCCCTGGCCGATGCTCAGGTCAACTCCGTGGACCACCCTGATGCGTCCATAGCTGACCTCGATCCCGCGCAGCTCAAGCATCGGCGACCGTCAGGAAGGAGCTGCCGAGATAGGACTCGACCACGGCTGGATCGGCCTGAATCTCCTCCGGGGTGCCGATCCGCAAGGTGGCGCCGTCGTCCAGCACCTGGATCCTGGGGCAGAGGTCCATGACCGTCCCCATGTCGTGCTCGATGAGCAGAATCCCACAGCCGAAGTCCGCCAGCACGTTGCGGAGAATCGCCACCAGCTCCTCGCTTTCGCCCTCGTTCAGCCCCGCGGCGGGCTCGTCGAGGAGCAGGTAGCGGGGCTGGATGGCGAGCGCGCGAGCGATTCCCAGGAGACGCTGACCCCCCGGGGGCAGGGAGCCGGCGGGCAGCTCCGCCTGTTCGAGGAGGTCGAGGCGGCCGAGCACCTCGGCCGCGGCCCTCACCGCGCGCCGCGTTCCGACTCCCATGCCCATCGCACCGACGGCAACGCTCTCGAGGGCGGTCAGATCGGGGAACGGGAGGGCGGCCTGAAAGGTGCGGCCAAGTCCGGCGTGGGCGAGGCGCGACGGGGACCGTCCGGTGACGTCGACGCCGTCCAGCGTGACAACGCCCGAGTCTGGCTTCTGGAACCCGCTGAGGACGTTGACAAGGGTCGTCTTGCCGGCGCCATTCGGTCCGATCAAGCCGAGCGCCTCGCCGGGCGCTAGCGCTAAGTCGACTCCCTCGAGGACCCGCAGGCCGGAGAAGGCAAGCGATATTCCAGCCGCATCGAGGCCGCCCTCGCTGACGCGACCGGTGGGCGGCCGGCCGGCGGCGGCGCCATCGGACTTCGGCAGGGACGGAGGGCGCATCGGGCTCAGCCGGCGCACCCATGACAGCTCACCGGCCTCCCTGCCGCCGCTCAGTCCGTTCGGCATCGCGACCATCGTCGCCAGCAGGATCGCGCCGAGGCCGATCGCGGCAAGGCCCGGGGCTTCGCCGATCGAGATCGCACCGAACAGATCGGCGCCATCCTCGAGACCACGGAGCAGCTCGTTCACCACTGAGATCGCGAGCGCCCCGACCACCGCCCCGAGGACGCCGCGGGCACCCCCTACGACCAGCATCGTCACCGTGGTCACGGTCGCGCCGAAATAGAAGGTGGCCGGGTTGAGGACCCCCGACTGGTGGGCCATCAGGGCGCCACCGACGCCACACAGAATCCCGCTGATGCCGAACGCGATCAGCCGCTCCTTCGTCACGCTGATTCCGATCGAGCGAGCAGCCACCTCGTCCTCACGCGTTGCCTGCAGGCGATAGCCGCTCGGGGACCACTTGAATGCGAGCGCAAGGACGACAGCCGCGCCCGCCCAGAGCCCCGCCGTCGCGACGCTGGTCGTGGTCGGGATGGTGACCAGGCCACCGCTGCCCCCGGTGACGCGATCCCAGTTGGCCACGACGTTGTAGACGACGATCAGGAAGGCGAAGGTGGAGATCGGGATGGCGAGGGTGGAGGTCCGCATCAACGGCAGGCCCACCACGATCGCGACGAGACCGGAGATCGCCGCCGCGATCAGGGTCGAGGGGAGCGGGCCGAGTTGAGCCTCGGCGATGAAATCCGGCAGGCTGGGCGTCTGCAGCACGACGAAGGCCGCCGGCAGGGTGAGGAGCGCGGCGACGTAGGCGCCGAGCGTCGCGAAGCCAAGCTGCCCGAACGAATAGACGCCACTGTTACCGATGAAGACCTGGAGGCCGAGGACGATGATCAGGTTGCAGAGCGTCAGGGTGACGGTGCCCTGGAAGGAGGGAGTGCCGTTCACTCCGGCCAGCACAGTGATTGCGATCAGGGCGAGGGGCACCAGCAGCGAGGCCCCGAAGGAAGAGCGAGTGCGGAATCGCGCGCCGCTCATACCCGAGCCTCTCCGGTCGCTCCCCCGAGCAGGCCCCGTGGCCTGAAGATCAGGATCAGCACCGGGAACGTGAAGACGATCGCATCCCGGAACGGCACCAGACCGTCCGGGAGATAAGCCCCGAGCAGGGAGGAGAGTGCCCCGAGCAGGAGACCGCCGATCACCGCACCGAAGATCCTGCCGAAACCACCGATCACGACCGCGACGAACCCGACCAGTACTGGAGTGAGGCCCATCGTCGGGGAGACCTGGCCCGTTTGCATCACGATCAGCACGGCGACCGCGGCGGCGAGCGCTCCGCTGATCGCAAAGGCGATGGCGATCACGCGGTCGGCCTGGACGCCGAGCAGCCGGGCCATCTCAAAGTTCTCCGCCGCCGCGCGCATCGCGAGACCGGTTCGGGTTCGGTACAGCAGCCAGCCAAGACCGGCAAGGACGGTCACGGTGAGGCCGAGGGTCAAGAACTCCAGGTTCGGCACCGCAATGCCGCCGAGGCTGGTCGATTCACTGATCGAAGCTGGCGCTTGCACCGATTGCGCCCGGCCGTCGACGGCTACGACAACGACGTTCTGGAGGATCGTCGCAACAGCCAGTGAGGTGACGAGCTGAGTTGAGATGTCGGCATTGCGCAGCGGCCGGAAGGCCACCCGCTCGGTGACCAGCGCGATCGCACTCCCGGCCAGGAGGGCAAATGCGACCGCCACGGCAAAGGGCAACCCCGCAAGTACGTAGAGGGCGTAGGCGGAAAGCGTTATGAACTCGCCGTGAGCGAAGTTCATCATTCCCATCACCGTGTAGACGAGGGCGATGCCGACGGCGATCAGCGCGTAGAGGCTTCCGAGGGCAAGCGCGTCGATCAGGTTTTGCCCCAGCTCGGTCATCAGGTGGCACTCAAAAAGTTTGCATGTGGGACTATTGCATGGCCCCACCCGAGTAATCCGGGGGCAGCAAATGCTCGACGACCGTTCGCTTACTGTCCCGACCAGCGAGGACGTTTCCCTTGCGATGCGCCGCTGCTGGCAACCGGTCGCACGGGTCCAGGATCTCGAGCACGGCCCTCAGCGGTCGGTGCTCCTCGGCGAAGCCCTGACCGTCTTTCTCACCGAGAGCGGCAAGCCCGCTGTGGTCGCCGACCGCTGCGCTCACCGCGGCGCCTCCCTCTCCATGGGCAAGGTCCGGGGCGAGTCGGTCCAGTGCCCCTACCACGGCTGGGAGTGGGCGGGCCGGGACGGCGCCTGCACGCGAGTCCCCTCACTGCCCGATCAGAGCCAGATCCCACCCCGGGCTCGCATCCCTGCCTTTCCGGCGCGCGAGCACTGGGGACTCGTGTGGACGGTGCTGGAGGAACCCGTTGGCGAGCCGCCAACCCTGCCGTGGTTTGACACCGAGGAGTGGACCTGGGGCCACGGCACGCCGTTCGAGCTGCCGGTAGCGCTCGGGGTCATGATCGAGAACTTCCGTGACGTCGCCCATTTTGCCTTTGTCCACCAGGCCACCTTCGGCGTGCTCCCTGAGGTGATCGAGCCGCTCGAGCCGGAAGGTCACGGGCTCGAGGTGACCCTTCGCCGGAAGATGAAATTCGGCGCCGAGGCGGAGGCCGCATTCGGTCCGGTGCGAGAAATGGCATACCACGTGATCGCGCCCAACCTCATCTCGGTCCGGAATTTCACCGAGGATGGTGAGCGCTGCCTGCTGCACGCCGCACGCGCGATCAGCGCGACCGAGTCGGCGCACTACTGGATCGAGGGGGGCCTGGAGAATTTCGACGAGGAGAGCCTCGAGAGGTTGATCGCCTACGACGCACGCGTTTACGCCGAGGACATACCCATAGTCTCGGCGATCGTGCCGCCGGAACTCCCCCTCGATCCGAACGCCGACGTCAACACCCTCGCCGACCGCTTCACGCTCGCCTACCGACGGGCATTCACCGAGTTCGTGCATCGCGCGCTCGCCGGTCAGTACAGCTCGGCGGAGAGCTGAGCGCCACCGGTGGAGCAGATCAGGCGGGCGAACTCGATTGAACGCTCCCGCTTCCCCCCTCTCACCTTGCCGAACTGAACCAGGCGCCCGAGGAGCGCCGGCTCTCCCGCCGAGGCGCGTAGCCGGGACGCACTCCACTGCCCGAGGAAGGTGCCCTCGATCCACCCCGTCGCACGAGTCAGGTCGAGCTTGCCGGGCTCGGGCAGCTCCGCCCCGGATTTGAGGGCGGCGGTCATCGGCAGCAACCAGGGGACGTGGGCGGCCACAGAGTAGGAGTCGACGAGACAGGCCGGCTCTCCATCGACCCGAAGCACCGCGGTCACATGCACGACGGGGGACGACTTCCGATCCATGTCGAGGAAGTGCCTGACCCCGGAGCCAGGGGATTCCTCGTTCGCCGTCACCACCGTGACGGTCAGCCCGTCTGGACGCTCGGCCAGTGCCTTGACCAGGCCGAGTATCGGCACCTCGCGCTTGGGGGGGGCGACGAAGGTGCCGGAACCCCTGGTGCGGACGATGGCGCCATCGCCGACGAGGAGATCGAGTGCCGGCCTGATCACCGTTCGCGAGACGCCGAACTCTTCGGCGATCTCACGCTCGGATGGAAAGCGGGCGCCCTGGCGCCAGGCGCCCGTCTCCAGCAGCTTTTTCAGCGCCTCCGCCAGCTGGAAATAGAGCGGCACGAAGCTATTGCGATTCAGCTCCGCATTGCCGGTCAAGGCAACGTCGGTGGATCGTCTGCGCCCGCCCTCTGCTGGTTTTTCGGAATTGCCCATCACTGGAGGACAACAGCTTGCCTGCGCCGAGACCCGATGTCTGCCTAGCCACGGTAATCGGGAATGAACCTGGGCTTCACTTCCGCCACCAGCTTAGGCTTCCCGTTTGAGTACACGTAGATAGGCCATACCCGGGTCGGATAGTGGTCACTCTTCGTGTAGTTGATCTTTCCGATGATCGTCCTGTGGGATTTCGCCTCGAGCGCATCCGCCAGGTCATTGCCGTCGACGGTGCCGGTTTCGTCGATCACGTCGAGGATCAGCTGACCGGCCGCGTAGGACGCCAGGAGGACGCCGGAAACGTCGGTGTTGACATTGGCGCGCTCGAGCTTGCTGAACAGCTTCGCGGTGGCCGCGTCGGCGGGATCGTAAGCCGAGCCGTTCAAGCTCGCAAAGATATCGTCGGTGTTCGAGATGCCCTTCAGCCAGAAGGTGCCGTCGAAAGCACTCGAGACCGCAATCGGGACCTCGACGCCGGCCGCGCGGATCTGCTTGATCGCGGCCGCGCCCCCCGGCGGGTAGGAACACATCACCACCGCGTCGGCATCGGCGTTCTTCAGCTCGTTCACCTGGCTTGCGACCGACTCGTCTTCGTTCTTGAAGTCGGCGGAGCCGGCGATCGTTCCGCCCAGCTTTTCCCAGGTCTGCTGAAAGGCCGAGCAGTCCGCCTTGCCAAAGAGGATCGACGTGTCGCGGAACAGGAACGGGCGCTGGATCCCTCTTTCGTAGAGGAAGCTGGCCCGGGCACTGGCCTCGCTGAGCAGACTCGGGTTGGCGCCGAACGAGAGCCGGCCGGTACTCGGCGGCCCGAAGCCGGGCTCACTCGCGCACATCGTGAAGTTGAGCGCGTCGTTTTCTTCAGCGACGGGCGCGGCGGCCGCCGCGGTCAGCGCCTCGCAGCTCAAGAGCAGGACGTCGGCTCCCTCTTCGATCACCTGCTGCGCGGCCACCGCGGCCTGCTGTGGGTCAGAGCGACTGTCGGCATGAACGATCCTCACCTGATGGCCGTCGATCCCGCCGCGCGCGTTCCTTTCGTCGACCAGTTGTTCGATCGCGGCGATGTTGGAGTCGTAGGGTGCGAGGTAGCCGGTCTTGGCGATCGCCGCGCCGATCACGATTTCCTCAGGAAGGCCAGGGGCGGAAGAAGCGGACGAGTCGTCGCTGCCGCCGCAGCCCACCAGGAAGGCCGGTGCGAAGATCAGCAGGATCGGGACCGCCATGGCGGAGGCGAGCTTCATCAGGGCCAGCCATCCTAGTGTTCACTCAAGAAGACCCCAGTGTTCACTCAAGTTGTTACTACAAGATGATCGGACGCCTACTTGCGTCGATAGGTGTGGTATGTCAGCGTCCGTAACGGTTGGATTTTTCCCATCCTGCCATCCGGGACCGTTTCGCGTCCTCCCAGGGCGGATTTCCGGTCCGGGGGCCACCCAGTTTCGAGGGAGCGGCCGAAGCAATCGGCTGCTCCCTCGATAAAGCGCTGACGAGACGCCCCGCGGCTCTCGGGCTGTCGGCGAGCAGGAAACAGGGCGCAGCGGCCGAACGAGCGGACATGGAAAGGGCCGCCATCCGCGCCCGCCGGCGCGAGCGCTGGATGCGGCGGGCCGAACAGGTCAGGGACGAGTTCGGGCTCGTGCTGGTCCTGGTGCTCGCCACCTACGTGCTGACCTCGCTGCTCTCCAACCGCGGCTGGGCGGCGGTGGTCCTCACCGTGGCGACCAGCGCCACCTCGATCGTCGCCCTGACCAGCTCCCACGCGCGGCCGCGCCTGGTCCGCACGGCGCTCTTGCTCTCGGCGCTGACCGTCGCGCTGGCGGCGCTCGCCGCCGCAACCGGCGAGCACACCTTCCTCAACCTCGCCTCGGTGATCCAAATCACCCTGCTGGCGGTGGCGATGGGCGCGGTGCTGCTGCGGGTCGTCACCACCGCCGAGGTCAGCTCGCGCACGATCCTCGGCGCGATCAGCGTCTACACCGTGCTCGGCATCCTCTTCACCTTCCTCTACGGGATGGTCGAGCGGATCCAGGGCGGCGCCTTCTTCGAAGGGGTGCCGCACCCGGCCGGCAGCGACTTCCTCTTCTTCAGCTACACGACGCTGACCACGACCGGCTACGGCAACCTCGTCCCCGGCGGCCAGCCCGGCCGGATGCTCGCCGGCCTCGAGATGATGATCGGGCAGATCTTCCTCGTCACCCTGGTCGCCGGCCTGGTCAGCCTCTGGCGACCGGGCGAGGCGGTGCGGCGGCGCCGGGCCGAGCAGCCGCGGGACCCAGCAGGCTCCTAGCCCGAGAGGGCGGCCTCCATCGCCGCCAGCTGGGACTCGATCCCGGCCGAGACGCCGTCGCAGAGCTGGTGCACGCCGGGGTCGGCGATCCGGTAGAGCGCGCTGGTCCCACGCTTGCGGCGGGCGACGAAGCCCTCGGCGTGAAGAGCCGCGAGGTGCTTGGAGACGTTCTGCTGGGAGCCGCCCACTGCCGTGGCGATCTCGCCGACCGAGGCCTCGTCCTGGCGACGCAGCAGGTCGAGGATCCGTAGCCGCGTCGGGTCGGAGAGAGCACGGAAGCGGCGAGCGACCAGCTCCGCGGCGTCGGGGGTCAGTGGCTCCTTTCTCACCGTGCTATCTTACTAGCTACAACTGTTAAGTTGTTCATTTGTAGACTTGTGAAAGGAGCCCTCCATGAACTCGCTCGGCCCGATCGGACGGCTCGGCCGCCTCGCCGCCAACCACCGCCGCGCCGTCTTCCTCGCCTGGGCGCTGGTCGCGGTCGGGCTCGGGGTGCTGGCGCCGCGGGTCGAGACGGCGCTGTCGGGCGCCGGCTGGCAGGCAAACGGCTCCGAGTCCGTGGCGGTCCGCGAGGAGATCGACCGCGGCTTTGGCGGCGCCGGCGCCTACGCGCTCCAGGTCGCCGTCCACTCCGAGTCGCTCACCGCCGCGGACCCCGCGTTCCGCCGCACCGTCGCCCGGGTCGAAGACGTTCTCGCCGCCGACGCCGCGGTCGCCGACGTGGTCCCACCGCGCGGAAGCTCGACCTCGCGCGATGGCCACACCGTGATCGTCGCCGGCACGGCGGCGGAAGAGCCGAACGAGATGGTCGCCGCGGCCGGCGACCTCAAGCCCGAGCTGGCCGCGGTCGCCGCGCCAGGAACGGAAGCGAGCCTGACCGGCGCCGCGGGCATGTGGTCGGGCTTCAACGAGGCCAACCGCGAGGCGATGATGAGGTCCGAGCTCTTCTCCTGGCCGGTGACGCTGGCGATCCTCGTCCTTGCCTTCGGCTCCCTGGTCGCCGCCGGGCTGCCGCTGATGCTGACGATCGTCGGCCTCGTCGCCTCGGCCGGCGTCCTCTACCTCGGCACCCTGATCTCGCCGATCTCGATCTGGGCGATGAACTTCGCGCTGATGTTCGCGCTGGCGCTCGGCATCGACTACGCGCTGTTCGTGGTGATGCGCTTCCGCAATGCCCTCCGCGGCCAGGCCCGCGACCCGGCGGTGGCGGTCGCGGAGACGATGGACAGCGCCGGCAAGGCGGTGCTGTTCTCCGGGCTGACCGTGCTGATCTCGCTCTCGGCAGTGATGCTGGTTCCGAGCCCCGCCTTCCGCTCGGTCGCCCTGGGAATCATGGTCTCGGTCCTCTTCGTGCTGGCGGCGACGCTGACCTTGCTGCCCGCGGTGCTGGCGAAGCTGGGCCCGCGCGTCGACCGCCTCGGCCTCCCCTGGGCGCATAGCGGCGAGCAGCGCTCGGCCCGCTTCGCCCGCTGGGGGGAGCTGCTCTGGCGCCGGCCGCTGATCTTCGGCGGGCTGGCCCTGGTCGTGCTCGCCGGCCTGGCGCTGCCCCTGCTCGGCCTGAAGACCGGGATGCCCTCGATCACGGTCGTGCCGAAGGACGATCCCTCGCGGGCCGGGTACCGCCAGCTGAGCAAGGCCTTCGGCGCCGGCGCCCCGGGGTCGCTGCAGGTCGTCGGCCGGCGCGGCGAGGCGGGCGCGGCGCTGGCGACGCTGCGATCCGATCCGGGCATCGCGGTGGCAACGCCGCCCACCCCCGGGCGGGGAGGCCTGGTGCTGATCGGCGCCGTGCCGACCGACGGGCCCTCGACCGCAGCCGCCGCTGACACCATCGACCGCCTGCGCGCCAGCCTGCCGGCCGAGTTCCGCGTCGGCGGCCCCTCGGTCGAGAACCACGACCTCGAGGCGGCGCTGGCGGCGAAGACGCCGCTCGCGATCGGGGTCGTCGTCGGGCTCGGATTCCTGCTGCTGCTGGTCGCCTTCCAGGCGCCGCTGCTGGCGGCGATCGGCGTCCTCGCCAACCTGCTCGCGACCGCGGCCGCCTTCGGCGTCGCCAAGCTGATCTTCCAGGACGGCAACCTCTCCGGTTTGCTCGGATTCGAATCGCAGGGGTTCCTCGACGCCTGGGGACCGGTCTTCTTCTTCGCGATGATCTTCGCGATCGCGATGGACTACACGGTCTTCCTGCTCTCCTCCGCGCGCGAGCACTGGGAGCGGACGGGCGACGCGAAGGCGGCGATGGTCGGTGGGCTGGCCGACTCCGGCCGCGTGATCCTCGCCGCCGGCGCGGTGATGGTCGCCGTCTTCCTCACCTTCGCCCTCTCGGGGCCGCTGCCGCCGAAGGAGATGGGCACGATCCTCGGCGTCGCCGTCCTGCTCGACGCCTTCCTGGTGCGGCTGTTGCTGCTGCCGGTCTTCCTCCGTCTCGCCGGCGCCGCCGCCTGGTACATGCCCCCCTGGCTGGACCGGGTGCTACCGGACGTCAGCTTCGGGCACGGCGACGGGCGAGAGGGACAGGAGGCGGCCAGCCCCGCCGCCGCGGGCTAACCGAGCTCGACGCGCTCGATCGACTGCGACTCGAGCGGGCGGTCGGAGCCGTCGGTCTCGACCGCCTCGATCGCGTCGACGACGTCCATGCCCTCGACCACGGTGCCGAACACGGTGTGCTTGCCATCGAGCCAGGGCGCGGCGCCGGTGGTGACGATGAAGAACTGGGACCCGTTGGTGTTGGGCCCGGCGTTGGCCATCGCCAGCGCTCCCCGCACCACCTTGTGGTCGTTGAACTCGTCCTCGAAGGTGTAGCCGGGACCGCCGCGGCCGGTCCCCTCCGGGCAGCCACCCTGGACCATGAAGTCCGGGATCACCCGGTGGAAGATCAGTTCGTCGTAGAAGCCGTCGGCCGCCAGCTTGCGGAAGTTCTCGACGGTTTTCGGCGCGTCCTCGTCGTGCAGCTCGAAAACGATCGCCCCGGCATTGGTATGAAGGGTGGCTTGAGACATGGTCGGAAACCCTAGCGGGCGGGCGCAACGATCAGCCCCTGACGCGGACGGTGACCGGGGCCGAGGAGCCCGGTGCGTAGGGCCAGCGCTCCTCCGCCAGCGCCGTGGCGCGCAGCCGGATCGCGGCGGAGCCCTCGACGTAGCGGAAGCGGTAGCGGGCGTGGAAGCGGCCGCCGTGGTCGCTGCGGGTGACGAGAACGGGGCGCCAGCGGCCGGTCTCCGCCTCCAGGTACTGGATCGCGACCAGCTTGCCGCGACGTGGGATCGGCGCGCCGCGGCCGCGGACGCGACCGCTCAGCCGCAGTAGCTGCCCGGTCCGCAGGGTCAGCGGGTTCGCCCGCAGGGATACGCCGGAGCGCACGCGCAGGTCGAGCGGCCCCCGGCTCGCCTCCTCCAGCCCACCATCGCCCGGGAAGACGACTGCAACCTGCCGCGAGGGGCCGGCGTCCAGCCTCAGCTCGAAGCCGCCGCGCTCTCCGCTGAGGACGGAGCTGACCGCATTGGGGACGAGGGCGCCGCGGGATGGTCGCGAGACGACGCGCAGCTCCCGCCCGGCGATCCCCGCCCCGTCGGCCCGGGTGAGGCGGCCGCTGATCAGCGCCGGGGCGGCGAAGGGCACGGTCAGCGAGTCGCCGGGTCCGTGGCCGCCCCGCAGCCGGGCGAAGAGCCGGGTCCTCGCCCTCTGCACCTCCACCGGCACGGCCCGGCGCAGCGCCATCTGGGTGCCGTCGCCGCGCAGCGTGGTCGCGGCGGTGTTGCCGGCGGCGTCGGTCGCCTCGGCGCGGAAGACGTAGGTGCCGGGGAGGATCTCCGGCAGCGGCGCGACCAGGTGGGCGCGGGTGGAGACGTCGCCCGCGACCAGCTTGGTCGGCAGCTCGGTCCAGCTCGGCGCGTCGGCACGGCGGTAGAGGATCGTCCCGCCGGCCGGCCCGGAGTGGAGATCCTCGACGTCGGCCATCAGCCGCTCGGGGATGCCGCCGCCTTCGCTGCCGGCGAAGGCAACCTCAGGAGCGACGTCGTCGAAGCGCAGCGGCACCGAGACGGCCGTGGAAGGCGCCTCGTTGCCGGCCTCGTCGCGCAGCCAGATCTGCAGCGAGAAGACGCCCGGGCCCGGCACCGAGACGTCGCTGAGCGCGGCGCGGTCGCGGCCCGCGGCGAAGCGGACGCCGCTGTCGAAGCCGGCGCGGCCGAAGTGCCAGGCGGCGCCGGCGATCGGACTCGCCGGGCCCTGATCCGGGTTCGACCAGGTCAGGTCGAAGTCGTCGAGGCGGCGCCACCCGTCGCCGCCGACCAGCGCTACCGAGCGCGGGTGGGCCGGCGGGTTGTTGTCGAACCGGATCGTGCGCGGCGCGGTGCAGGCGGAGTTGGTCGCGAAGTCGGAGACGCAGTAGACCAGCGAGTGCGGGCCGTCGCTGAAGGTCGTGGTCGCGATCGACTCCCCGCCGCCGGCGATGCTCTGGCAGGGCTGCATCCGGGCGCCACGCCATTCGCCACCGGCGAGCACCAGCTGGCAGGGGAACTCGACCAGCGCGATGCGGGTGCCGTCGAGGCGGGTTTCGCCGAAGCGGGCGCCGGAGCCGGCGTCGATGCCGTTGACGGCGGCGCTGCGAACCCCGCGCTGCCAGCCCGGCACGACCAGCTCGCCGTCGATGCCGCCCACCGGCGGCTGCGGGTCTTCGATCGTGATCGTCAGCGCCCGCAGGGCCGACCAGGAGGTCGCGGCGAGCGAACACGATTTGCTCTCGGCGCGGGCGCAGAGGAGGCGGTCCTCCAGCGCCGGCATCGGCACCGGGAACCCCCTGATGAACTCCCGCGGCGCGACGTCGGTGGTGGAAGCGGAGAGGAAGGGCTCGAAGCCGCCGGCGGCGTTGCCGACCCCGATCCGCTGCTCGAGCCCGTCGTGGAGGGCGTGCCACCAGGTGCCGCGGACCTGGGTGATCCCGGTCCCCGGCGGCGCCACCCAGCGCCAGCGGGCAAAGCGGGTCCCGGAGACCGTCACCTGCCCGTCGCGGGTGAAGCTCTTGGTGTGGGCGCTGGCGAACGGGTCGGAGCCGGGCGGCGGCACGCAGAAGGCGTCGGGCCGGAACTTGACCCCGCCGGTGCTGTCGGCCCAGTTGGCGTCGGCGCCGACGAACCAGCCGCACTGGGCGACGGTGTAGCGGCCCGCCCGCGCCTCCCCCGCCGCCAGCAGCAACAGCGCCACCGCCAGCGCGATTCCGATCGCGACGATTCGTCCCAGCCCAGCTCGCGTCCCCGACATCGATCCTCCCTCGTTTGCGTGCGTGCCGGGCCTTAAGGGACGGGGGGCCGAAAACTCTCCCCCGCCGGGGCCGGGTGCCAGGGGAGCGCCTTTGCCAGAATGGGCCCGATGGCACTTCCGACCAAGGATCAGATCACCGAGAAGCTGCGCGCGGTCATCGACCCCGAGCTGCGCCGCTCGATCGTCGAGCTGGGCATGGTCCGCTCGATCGACGTCCACGAGGAGGGCCGGGTCGAGGTGATCGTCTCCCTGACCACCGCCGGCTGCCCGATCCGCTCCCACTTCGAACAGGCCGTCGCCGCCAATGTCGGTGCGCTGGAGGGCGTGACCTCGGTCGGGGTCGGCTTCGACGTCCTCTCCGACCAGGAGAAAGGCGACCTGCAGAAAACGCTCGGCCGCAACAAGCTTCCGCAGGGCGCCCTGGCCAAGGTGAAGAACGTGATCTGCGTCTCCTCTGGCAAGGGCGGAGTCGGCAAGTCGACGATGACCGCCAACCTGGCGGCCGCCCTGACCGCCGAAGGCCACCCCGCCGGCGCCCTCGACTGCGACGTCTACGGCTACTCGATCCCCCGCATGCTCGGGGTCAACAGCAAGCCGGAAGTCAACGGCGAGCGCAAGATCCTCCCGCTCGACGCCCCCAGCGGCGTCAAGGTGATGTCGATCGGCTTCTTCGTCGAGGACAACGCCGCTGTGGTCTGGCGCGGCCCGATGCTGCACAAGGCGATCCAGCAGTTCCTCGAGGACGTCGCCTGGGACGAGCTGGAGTACCTGCTGCTGGACCTGCCGCCGGGCACCGGCGACGTCTCGATGACGCTCGCCCAGCTGCTGCCGCAGGCCAAATTCGTCGTCGTCACCACGCCGCAGCCGGCGGCGCAGTCGGTGGCCCGGCGCGGCGCCGAGATGGCGATGAAATTCGACCTCGAGATCCTCGGCGTGATCGAGAACATGTCCGGCTTCACCACCCCCGGCGGCGAGCGCTTCACGATCTTCGGCGAGGGCGGCGGCCAGCTCCTGGCCGACGAGCTCGACGTGCCACTGCTGGGCAAGGTGCCGCTCTCCGAGCCGCTGCGCGAGCACGCTGACACCGGCTCGCCGCTGGTCACCGCCGAGCCCGACTCCCCGGCCGCGCAGGCGATCCGCCAGGCCGCCCGCGGCATCGTCGCCGCGACCCCGGTCGAGCTGCCGGTCCTGCAGGCGACCCCCAGCCCGGCGGAAGCGCCGCCGGTCAGCGGCACCCCGCTCCCGGTCGTCCAGTAAGCGTCCCAGCCCCGATTTCACGCCTGCGAGGGCGAGTGACGCAACATTTACGTCCTGAGTGCGTTATATAAGCGAACGCACATAAACGCCTAATCCCCGGATTCACCCGGGGAGCGGGGGACCCAGGTTTTCGGGGCGAGCCCACTTCGGTGGGGGCGCAGGCTCCTTCAGCGCTAGCCCGTCAGCTAACTCCGCCGGCCGACGAAGGAGGAAGTTGGATGACGATCGCCCGCAGGGCGGCCACCTACGCCGCCCTCTGCACGACCCTAGCCATGCTCGCCACCGCTCTGATCGCGGCGTTGCCGGGAACTCCGGCGTGGGCCGCGACCCCAGGTGGCCTCGCGAGCACCGAACCGGATCCTGCCCCTCCCCCGGCACCTACCCCCGCCCCGGCAGCGGAAAACAGTGGCACCCCCGGTCTGGCGAGGTTGGTCGGCACCCGCGCAATCCCGCCCCCCGATGCCCCACCGGCAGTCCGCAAGGTGATCGCGGCGGCGAACAAGATCCGCACCCGCCCCTACATCTACGGCGGCGGCCACGGCCGCTGGAACGACCGCGGCTACGACTGCTCCGGCGCGGTCAGCTTCGCCCTCCACGGCGGCAGCCTGATCGGCACGCCGATGCCCTCCGGCTCGCTGATGGGCTGGGGCAGCGCCGGTCTCGGCAAATGGGTCACCGTCTTCGCCAACGGCGGCCACGTCTACGCGGTGATCGCCGGCCTGCGCTGGGACACCTCCGGCACCGGCGGCCAGGGCCCTCGCTGGCAGACGGACATGCGCAGCAGTAGCGGCTTCACCGCCCGACACCCAGCCGGCTACTAGCCGGCTGGGTGGTTCAGCCGTGTGGCTGGGTGGCCTTCCGCCCTGGCCGCCTCGCCAGCGGTCGCCAACTGCGTGGAGATGCGGTTCCAGCTGGTCGCCTCACGCAGCCGTTCGGCATACGTCATCTGACTGACGACCATGAGCTCCGATTTCGACACCGGGCTTGGCAAAGGTTCGACCCGGATGACCGGACGATGGCCGAGCACCAGCAACAGTTCAGCGAAACGCTCCAGGGTGGGTGCCTCGGCCCCGCGCTCGATCCTGCTTATCGCGCTCTGACTGATCCCAGCCCGCAAGGCCAGCCGGCGCTGACTGAGCCCCTGCTGTTTACGCGCTTTGCGGAGCGCGACACCTAAGTCCGCATTTTGCCGACGCCGCATAGGGCATCAAGTCTTCCAGCTTCGTTGCGGGCCGGGCGGGGTCCCGGGTAGGGGCGAAGCGTCTTGTACTTTTTCGGCGGGCTGAAACTCGGACGGCCAGAGCGGGCCGACGAAAAAGTTAAGCGAAGCCCCTACCCGGGACCCCGCTCCCCGCTACGCCGCTTTGCTCTTGTAGTAGTTCGCGTTGATCTCGGCGTATTTCGCCCACTCAGCCGGGAGCTGGTCCTCGGCGAAGCAGGCGTCGACCGGGCATGCCTCGACGCAGGCGTCGCAGTCGATGCACTCGTCGGGATCGATGTAGAGCATCTCCACCGAGTCGTAATCGGCCTCGTCCGGCGTCGGGTGGATGCAGTCGACCGGGCATACCTCGACACACGAGTTGTCCTTCTGGCCGATGCAGGGCTCGGCGATGACGTAGGTCATTCGGAGAGTTCTCCTAAGTCGGGTTTGCAGATGCCCGCCGGGGTCTCCGGCCAAGCGCGAGCCGACATTTTAGGGATGATGGGTCGATGCTGCTGTTGACGGGGGCAACCGGAAGCATCGGCTCGCGGCTGCTGCCGCTGCTGCTCGAGGCTGGCGAGGACGTGCGCTGCCTGGTGCGGGAGCCGCGGCGGCTCGGCCAGCGGCGGGTCGACGTGCAGATCGCGCTCGGCGACCTCGGCGACATGTCGGACCCCTACCTGGTGCGGCAGGCCCTGCGCGGCGTCGACACCGTCGTCCACCTGGCGGCGACGATCCGCGACCAGCCGCCGAAGCGAATCGAGGAGCTGAACGGGCTGGCGACGGTGCGGCTGCTGCGGGCGGCCGAGCGCAGCGGCGTCCGCCGCTTCGTCTTCTTCAGCGCCCTCGACGCCCACGCCGCCCAGCGCACCCGGTTCTTCCGCGCCAAGTGGCTGGCCGAGCAGGCGGTGCGGTCCTCCCCATTGGAGACCAGCGTCTTCGCCCCCTCGATCGTCTACGACCGCACCGACCCCTGGATCACGCTGCTGCGGCGCTTCTCCTTCCTGCCGTTTCTGCCCGTCTCCGGACGCGGCCGCGCCCGCTTCCAGCCGCTCTGGGCCGCCGACGCCGCCCGCTGCGTGGTCGCCGCCCTGGCCGGGGAGATGCGGCCGCGCTACGAGCTGGCGGGACCGGACACGCTCAGCTACGACGAGATGTCCGACCTGGTTAGCCGCATCGCCGGGCGGCCGCGGCCGCTGGTGCACCTGCCGCTGCCGCTGGTCCGCTCGGGCTTGATCGGCCTCCGCTCCGTTTTCGGCGAGGCCGTGTTTGCAACCTGGGAGGAGGCCGAGTTGATGGAGGTCTCGATGGTCAGCGAGCGGGGCACGGCGGACGTGCAGGCGCTCGGGGTCGAACCGCGAAGGATGAGCGATGTCTTGGAGGG
>Ga0157292_10000004_pt1 | contig 122624 bp, 116 predicted proteins | sample NitcycUS179409R1_FD_108401 | JGI IMG/M metagenome (GOLD analysis project Ga0157292, IMG submission 108401) | Soil microbial communities from Arlington Agricultural Research Station in Wisconsin, USA - Nitrogen cycling UWRJ-S179-409R-1 | ecosystem: Environmental > Terrestrial > Soil >... | reverse complement strand
GTGGCCTTGCTTCACTCCGACGAGCTCCACCGCGAGGGGGCGGCTGGTGTCCTTGCTTACCCAGGTGCCGCTGCCGGAGGCCGCGACGCTGGCGTCGAGCGTCGGCAGGAACTCGGCTGCGGGTGATGCCGATTTGGTTCGCACCGAGCCGTCGGACGCGTCGAACAGCAGCGTTCTCAGCTCGCCCACCACCGTCGCCGTTCCCGGCAGGGTGGGGTCCTTCGGGACCGCGTCGGCGGAAATCGCCCAGAGGCTGCCTTTATTGCCTCCGACCCATTCGGAATCGCCGTTGTCGAAGGACCAGGTCTTGGCGATCTTGTCGACGTGGATGACACTGGATGCGATGGCGTCGCGATGAATTTCGGCGCTGGTGTTCTCCGCCTGGCGAAAAGGCCTGTTGCTGTCGTAGACGTAGATGTCGGCCGAGTCCGTGCTCTCCTCGATGTCGTAGGCGAGCACCGAATGGCCAAGAGGGATGAGGCCCGCGTCCGCCAGGACAACCATGGAGACGATCGGCATGCGGCCGCGACCCAATTCCCGCTTGATCAGGTTCAGCTGGTCCGACACGGACCGCGGACGGTCGATCCAGGCCGAGAGGATCTCATCGGACGCCGTAACAGACTGCTCGGAGTCGAGGAAGGATTCCAGCACCTCCCCGGGTCCCTCTGGGCCTGACATCTCAAACGGGCTTGAGGCGATCCCCGTGCCCCGGTCGGCGTACTTCAGGTAGGGGTACTTCTTGGTTCCCAGCTTCTGGACGGCCGTGCTGATGCCGAAGCAGTGGGCGACGAGGAAGCGATCGATCGCCTTCCACTTGAGCAAGGCCAGCGGAGTTGGCACCCCCGTCGTCACCCGGCAAGTGCCGAACGGCCAGCAGGGGTTGACGCTGATGAAGAGGTCATCGGCTCCGTAGGCATCGACCAGCTCACTAAATGAGAGGGACCCGAAGTCGGGGTTGGGAAACTGGAAGCCGTTGACGTTGCGGACGTTGTCGATCTTCAAGGTCTCGGGAATCCGGTAGCGCGCCAGTTCTCCCGGCGGCACGAGGATCGGCTGCCCGCTCATCGCGTTGCGAGGGACGTTGAACTCGATCAGGTGGTCGTTGACGAGAGTGGCCGGGGCGGGCGCAAGCTCGTGGCCGACTTGGACCACGGTGCCGGGGCAAAAGCCATTCCCCTGCACTCGGACCAGGGTGCCGGGCTTGCCGAAACGCGGGGTGAGGCCAAGGCCCGACCCGGGCCTGCTCTGCTCGAGGTTCGCGGTCTGAGCGGCTCGACCTATCACGAGGTTCAGGCGGTGGGGCGGGACGGTCGGGTCGTTCCCGGTCCTCGCCTCGAGATTCAGGGGGTGCAGGCCGACCCCCGCAAGGTCGGTGGAGCGGATGCGAATCGTCCGTTCGGCGATCAGGCCGCCGCCCGGCGCCACGACCGGGCTGCCCAGGATCTCGGCGCTGACCCCCTGCGGCATGCCGGCGATGCCCTCCTCCGGGGAGCGCAGGCTGAGGACGATCTCCCGGTTCATCGCGATGTCGCGGCTGATCCTGACCGGCACGTCGATCGGGGCGCAGGCGGGCGCCCTGACGCTGACCTCGCCGCCCTCCCCGATCGATCCCGACCTCAGCTCGAAGTCCTTGGCAACGCGAATGCTCAGCGTTGCCGTGCGCGGGGCGGGACCGACGTTGACATCGCCGAGCGGGTCGGCCGTGAGGGTGGCGTCGGTGGTGAGGAAGTTCGTGTCGGGGGCGGTGAGATCGGCTCGCAGGACGATCGTCCCCGTCGTCTCGTTGCCGCGCAGCTGCAGGGTGTCGGCGCTGACGCCCTCGGGCAGGCCCGAGAGCGAGACCTCGATCGTCCCGGTGGAGCCGTTCAACCGGTTGATCCGGACCGGCACCTCGAGGCTCTGGCCCCGGACGAGGGCGAGGACGTCGGTGCTCCTCGCGACGGAGAAGTCCGCGGGGCCGAGGGCGAAGTTGACCGAGAGGTCGTCGATGCCGAAGTCGGCGCCGTCCCTTGGGGCTTCCTCGAGGAAGCCCTCGGTGGCAAAGAGGCGGAAGGAGGCGATGTCGCCGATCTCGCGGGAGACGCTGAGGCGGGTGTCGAATCCGTTGGCGTCGATCTCGACCGGGCCGGTGGTGGCGACTTCCCTGCCGATGGCGTCGAAGGCGGTCAGGGTCGCCTGCTCGGGGGCGCGCAACGGTTCGGGGGCGGTGAAACGGCCGGCGAACAGCGTCACCGAGCTCGCGGTGCGGGCGAGCAGCACGGTGGTCTGCGCCTGGAAGAACTCGCAATTGCCCGTATCCCTGTCGGCTGCAACGGCCTCATCGGCGCAGCGGGCGAGGTCGCCGACGGTGCTGCCGGAGTGGGCACGGGCGCCGACCTCGGTGCGGTAGGGCCGGAACCCCGGCGACAAGGGGAAGAAGATGTCGCCCTGGCCGCCAAACGGCGTGCCGAGTGCCGGGCCGCTCTCGAAGTCGATCGTCTGCACCTCGGCTCGGGCGGTCGCCGGGAAAGCGGCCAGCAGGCAAAGGACGAGACAGATCTTGAGTGAGCGGCCCATTTTTGACTCCCCTTCCGGTGGATCGTTTGCCGTGTCTACGCAGGGCTTTGGTGCCAGGTTCACGGCTCATGACACCTCTATCGCTCAGCGATTCCATCCTTTTCGCCGCGATCGGGATTGGTCCGTTCCTAGACCTCTGACCGTCCCAAAAGCCGTCCATCGGCGAACCTAGGACCTGGACCCGGTGGCCGGCGAGCTGCGGGGGGAGTCGTCTTCGGCCTAGAGAACTTCTCACGCCTCAGGCGCGGAAGACCCCGATGTTGAGGTCGCCGGTGCCGAGCTTGCCGTAGAGGCTCAGCCAAAGCGGCAGGTACATCTCGGTCCCGCGAGCCGAGGCGATGCCGCCCAGGTCGATGATCCGCTCCTGCGGCCAGCCGAAGCTTCCGAGCAGGGCGGCGACCTCTTGCTTGGCGCCGTCGTCCTCGCCGCCGATGAAGACCGAATGCTCGCCTGGCACGCGGGCGGGGTCGACCATCACCTGGCAGTTCATCGTGTTGAGAGTCTTGACCACGTGCGTTCTCGGCAGTGCCGACTGGATTCGCTCGCCGAGGCTTTCGTCGTTGCAGATCGCGAGCCGCGGCGGCATTCCACCCGAGAAATCGAGCGGGTTGGCGAGGTCGACGAGGGTCTTGCCGGCCAGGTTCTCCTCTCCGGCCGCCGTGAGCGCCTCCATCGAGGCGACGCCGGCGGTGCAGTTGAAGACGAGCTCCCCATAGGCGGCGGCGTCGGCGAAGCTGCCCTCGCTTGCGCCCTGGCCGGCGTCCCCCGCCCAGGCCACCGCCTTCTCGTTGCCGGCCTGGCGTGAGCCCATTCGGACCTCGTGTCCGAGGCCCGCCAGCTTCGTCCCGATCGCCTGACCGACCACTCCGGTTCCCAGTACCCCAATCTTCATCGCTGTCGCTTCCCCTCTGTCGTCCTCGGCAAGTGCTCGCTGCAGGATGACGCACAGGGCACGGCCAGCGTCACCGAGCTGGCGCAGCCGGTCGGCATCTCCCTTACCGGCATGAAGATGCACCTGCGGGTGCTGGAGGAGGCCGAGCTGGTGCGCACCGAGAAGGTGGGGGACCCGCGTCTACAGCCCTAGAGGGAACGAAGGAGGATGCGCGATGAGCGAGCAGACCGAAGTCAAAGCAGACCTGAGCACCCCCGGCGAGCGCGAGCTACACGTCGAGCGGGCACCCGGGTTCGGCGTCTGGATGACTCGATTGACTTGACGGGATCCGAGCCCTCTGCGAGCCTGGCAGCTCGATATTCGTCTGACTAAATGGAGGGTGTATGCGCAGTGTGTCTCGTCTTCCCGTCGTCGCAGTGGCTGTCGTCGGGCTCCTTCTCGCCATCAGCCCGGCCGCGTCGGCTCAGCTCGTCGTCGGGCAGACCGCACCCGGCGTGAGCCCGTTCGCCGAATGCCAATACAGCAAACCGTATGACGAATTCCAGACCTCGGTTGCGTTGGGGTCGAGCTATGCCGTCCCGACCGCGGGGGTGCTGACTTCCTGGAGCACCAACGCTGCTGCCGGTGTGAATCAGACGCTTGGCCTGAAGATCTACCGCCCGGTGGCCGGTCTCTTCCAGGTGATCGCTCACGACGGTCCCCGGCCGCTCGTGCCGAGCATTTTCAACACCTTCGGGGTCAACATCCCGGTCCTGCCCGGAGACATCGTCGGGCTTGCGGTTCCAACCGGGAATCCGGGCCTCGGCGGGGTTCCCACCGCCTGCTCGTTCGAAACCGGACTCCCGTCCGACGTGGTCAGCTACCGCGAAACTCTCGCGCCCGACGGAACCATTTTCAGCCCCGACAACAGCTTCGACGAATTCCGCCTCAACGTCTCGGCCACCCTGCTGCCGCCGCCGGCGATCAGCGCTGTTAGCCCGGCGAAAGGGTCGGTCAAAGGGGGCACCAGCGTCGTCCTCACCGGGGTCAACTTCGCCAGCGTCACCGGCGTCAGCTTCGGCGCGACGGCGGCGAAATCGTTCACGACCAACTCGGAAGGACAGATCACCGCGATCTCCCCGGCGAGCAGCACCATCGCCAAAGTGCCGGTGACCGTGACCACGGTCGCGGGAGTCGCAACCGGCGTCCAGACCTTCTCCTACGAAGGCTGCAAGGTGCCGGGCCTCGGTGGCAAGAAGCTCAAGGCCGCGAAGAAGACCCTGAAGAAGAAGGGCTGCAAGGTCGGCAAAGTGAAGAAGACCGGCGGCGCCACCGCCAACACCGGCAAGGTGAAGAAGCAGAACCCGAAAGCGGGCAAGCTCCTCGCCCCCGGCGCCAAGGTCAACATCACCCTGGGCTGATCTGTTCCTGGCGAGTGGGAAGCGCCCCGGTTCCGAGGGCGCTTCCCACCTCGCGGCCCGCCAGGTTTAGCGTCATCTGAAATTCCCTTGGCCACTTGCGCAAGCCGTGGGATCTTCGCTTGCCAGGAAGTCGAATCTGCTCGCGAGACTGAACGGAGAGACCATGGCATCGCGTACCAAACTAGCCCCGGTGGAACCGGCCTTCCGCGAGGAAGGCAGCGGGCGAATGGATCGCCTGCGTCCCAACTCGATCGGCTTGGCGGGCGTTCTGTTCATGGTGGTCGCGAGCGCCGCTCCGATCACCGCGATGACCGGGAACATTCCGGCCTCGGTGGCGATCGGCAACGGCGTCGGCGCCCCGGCGAGCTACATCGTCGTCACCGTCATCCTCGGGCTCTTCTCGATCGGGTTCGTCGCGATGGCTCGCCACATCACGGCCGCGGGGGCGTTCTACGGCTTCATCTCCCAAGGCCTCGGCAAAGTCGTCGGCTTGGCCTCGGGATCGCTGGCGCTGGTCTCTTACATCGCCTTCTACGCGACGATCATCGGGATCTTCGCCTCCTTCGCGAACAGCGTCTTCGCCGACCAGCTGGGAGTGAGCATCCACTGGACCGCCTTCGCCGCGGTCGGCATCCTCGCGATCGGCATCCTTTCCTTCTTCGAGATCTCACTTGCCGCCAAGGTGCTCGGCGTTCTGCTGATCGCGGAGCTCGGCATCCTCGCCCTGATGGGCGTGGCCGTCCTCTTCAGCGGCGGCGGCCCCGACGGCATCCCGCTCGATCCGGTCGACCCCGTCAACGCCTTCAAGGGCGTCGCGCCGGGGGTCGGGCTCGTCTTCGCGTTCTTCTCCTGGGTCGGCTTCGAGTCGACCGCGATCTACGGCGAAGAGTCGCGCAACCCGCGCCGGATCGTCCCCCGCGCCACCTACATCGCGGTGATCGGACTCGGCCTCTTCTACGCCTTCGTCTCCTGGATGGCGATCTCGGGAACCGGCCTGGGGCAGTCGGTCACGGCCTCCGAAACCGACCCCTTCCAGCTCTTCCTGGGCCCGGTCCAGCAGCACCTGGGGACCTTCGGTGAGAACACCTACCAGTGGCTGCTGGTGACCGGCTCCTTCGCCGCCGCGCTCGCCTTCCACAACTGCGCCGCCAGGTACCTCTACGCCTTTGGGCGCGAGGCCTTCGTCCCCCGGGCGCTCGGCAAGACGCACGCCCGGCACGGCTCGCCGTACTGGGCCAATGTCGTGGTCGGCGTCTCGTGCGTGCTGATCACGCTCGCCTTCGCGCTGGAAAAGATGGACCCCTACGCCGGCCAGTACGCGTTGATGGGGATCCTCGGGACCCTCGCGAGCGTCTCCGCCTTGGCGATCTGCTCGTTCGCGGTCATTCCCTACTTCCTCCGCAAGAAACGGGAGGATTTCCACTGGTTCCGTACTCTCGTGGCGCCACTGACCAGCGGACTCGCGATCGTCGTCGTCGTCGTCCTCCTGCTCGAAAACCTCGACGTGGCAGCCGGCACGGCGTCCTCGACCTACTTCTTCCAGCTGATCCCCTGGATCGTGCTGGCGACCTTCGTCCTCGGCGCCGGGCTTGCCCTCTACTTCCGCGCCGCGCGCCCGGAGATCTACGCCCGGATCGGTCGAATCATCTTCCGGGACGACGGCGATGAAGACGCTCCGCTCGCCCCTTATGACGCGGAGCAGTTCGCCGCGGCTGGGAGCAATGGCTCCGGGCCAGTCGGGCGAGGCGTCCACAGGACCTAGGTCAGCTCGATGACTTCGAATGGAGCCGGCGGGGCAACCGCCCTCGCCACCCTGAAGAACTACGTCGCCGGCGAGTGGCGCCAGCCAGCCTCCACGGCGAGCAGGGAGGTGGTCAACCCGGCGACGGGGGAGCCGATCTCCGTCGTCCCGATTTCAGGTCCAGAGGATCTCGATGCGGCGGTGGCCAGCGCCCGGGGCTCCCTTCCCTCGTGGCGCGCCACCGCCACCTCCTCCCGGGTCGCCCATCTCTTTGCCCTGCGGGAGCTGATGAGGCAGCGCCAGGACGACCTGGCCCGGTCGATCACGACCGAGATGGGGAAGACGCTCGGCGACGCCGCGGCCGAGGTCGGCCGCGCGATCGAGATGGTCGAGTGCGCTACCGCGGCGACCACGACGATGCAGGGCCGCAACCTCGAGAACGTGGCGCGCAACGTCGACTGCGAAACGGTCCGCCAGCCAGTCGGGGTGTGTGCGGCGATCGTGCCGTTCAACTTTCCGCTGATGGTTCCGTTCTGGTTCCTTCCCTTCGCGATCGCGACCGGCAACTGCTTCGTCCTCAAGCCCTCGGAGGTGGTTCCGAACACGATGAATCTCGCCTTCGAGCTGCTCGAGGAAGCGGGCGTGCCCGCCGGGGTCGCGAATCTGGTGAACGGCGACAAGACCGTGGCCGAGGGGATTCTCGACCACCCCGGCATCGACGCCGTCTCCTTCGTCGGCTCGGCGCCGGTCGCCCGCCACGTCTACAGCCGCGCCGCGGCCAACGGAAAGCGGGTCCAGGCCCTGGGTGGCGCCAAGAACTTCATGGTGGTGATGCCCGACTGCGATCTCGATCGCACCGTCGCGGGGCTGATCGGCAGCGCCTTCGGGGCCGCCGGACAGCGCTGCATGGCGGGCTCGGTGGTCGTCGCCGTCGGCGACGTCTACGAGCGCCTGCTGGCGGCGCTGACCGAGGCGACCGAGGCGATCGCCGTCGGCAACGGCCTCGACGCGGAGGTCGAAATGGGCCCGGTCGTCTCCGGCGCCGCCTGCTGGGGGATCGAGGGCTGGATCGAGCGCGGCGTCGAGGAAGGGGCGCGAGCGGCGCTCGACGGGCGTGGCAACGTCCGTGGCGCCGGCAGCTTCGTCGGCCCGACCATCCTCGACGGCGTGCGGCCCGAGATGGCCGTGGCGCAGGAGGAGATCTTCGGGCCGGTGCTATGCCTGATGCGCGCCGACGATCTCGGCGAGGCGATCGAGATGGTCAACGGCAGCCGCTTCGGCAACGGCACCTCGATCTTCACCGAGTCTGGCGCCGCGGTGCGCCGCTACCGGCACGACGTCGAGGCCGGGATGATCGGGGTCAACATCGGCGTCGCGGCGCCGGTCGCCTTCTTCCCGTTCTCGGGGTGGAAGGAATCCTTCTTCGGCGACCTGCACGCACACGGTCCCGATGCGGTCGATTTCTACACCCGCAAGAAGACCGTCACCACGCGCTACTTCTCCCAGCAGCCGACCGGCAGCTTCTTCACCGACAAGTGAGGCGGGATGCCAGGGGGCATTCCCTCCCTTGTTCGGCGTCATCTGAAAACCGCCACACCGGGGCCCGCCAGCGGCAAAGAATGACTTACTCGACTTGTGTTGTTGGGATGGCACGAGTTCACCAAAGCGAACTGCAAGGAGCACCTGATGGCCTCAGTCCTAGCACCCGCCCCGACCCATTCGGACCCGAGCGCGATCGTGGGAGCCTTCGACAAGCGCCTCTTGATCGGCGGCGAGTGGGTTGACGCCGCCTCCGGCGACACCCTCGACGTCCTCGATCCCTCCAACCGCGACCCGATTGCCTCCGTTGCCGCCGGCGACGCCATCGACGTCGCCCGCGCCGTCAGCGCCGCGCGCACGGCTTTCGAAGGTGTCTGGGGCCGGACTTCGGTTACCCAGCGGGCGCGGCTCGTCTGGCGACTGGGCGAGCTGATCGACGAGCACGCGGAGGAATTCGCGGCCCTCGAGGCGCTCGACAACGGCAAGCCGGTCGGAGAGGCCCGAGCGATCGACATTCCTCTTGCTAGCGACTGCTTCCGATACATGGCAGGATGGGCGACGAAGCTGGAAGGCAGCACGATGAGTCTGGACGTGCCTTATGCACCTGACTCGGAGTACCACGCTTTCACGTTGCGCCAGCCGGTCGGAGTCGTCGGCCAGATCATCCCCTGGAACTTCCCGTTGATGATGGCGGCCTGGAAGCTCGCACCGGCCCTCACCTGCGGATGCGCGGTGGTCCTCAAGCCAGCGGAGCAGACCCCGCTCTCGGCGCTGCGCCTGGCCGAGCTTGCCACCGAGGAGGGGGGCTTCCCGCCGGGCGCGATCAACGTCGTCACCGGCTTCGGCGAGACTGCGGGCGCGGCACTCGCCAGTCATCCCGACGTCGACAAGATCGCCTTCACGGGCTCGACCGAAGTGGGCAAGTTGATCGTCGAGGCCGCCGGCAGGACGAACCTGAAGAAGGTTTCCCTCGAGCTCGGCGGCAAGTCCCCGAACCTGATCTTCGACGACGCCTCGATCGAGGCCGCCGTCGCCGGGACGGCGACGGCGAGCTTCCTCAACCAGGGCGAGGTGTGTACCGCCGGCTCACGGATCTACGTCGCCGACGAGGTCTTCGACGACGTCGCCAGCGGCCTCGCGCAAGCGGCTGAGAGCATCAATTTGGGCCCGGGCCTCGACGGCGATACCAGCATGGGCGCGCTGGTCTCCGACGAGCAGCACCGCAAGGTCACCGAAATGATCGAAAGCGGCATCGACGAAGGTGCCGAGGTGCTCGCCGGCACCGGCGGACTCGACGGCAGCGACGGGTATTTCGTCAGGCCGACGGTGCTGGCGAGCGTCAAGGCGGGCGCGAGGGTGCAGCGCGAGGAGATCTTCGGTCCCGTGATCACGGTCAGCCCGTTCAGCAATCTCGACGACGTCATTGCCGCGGCAAACGACACCGAGTACGGCCTGGCCGCGGGGGTCTGGACCGAAAACATCAAACGTGCCCATCGAGTCGCCAAGCGACTGAAGGCAGGCACCGTGTACGTCAACTGTTACCACGTACTCGATGCCGCGTTGCCATTTGGTGGGTTCAAGCAGTCCGGGTGGGGGCGAGAGCTTGGCAAGTCGGTGCTGAATCTCTACACGGAGACGCAAGCGGTATGCGTGGAACTGTGACGCGGAAGGAGAGTCATCGAATATGACTGTAGCCAGCACGACCAGAGTTGAAGTCACTCACCCACTGGAGCCACTCACCGCGGAGGAGATCCGTGCCGCGGTGGCGTTGATGCGCGAGTCTTCGGTCTTCGAGAAAGGGGACCGCATCGTCGGCATGAGGCTGGCGGAGCCGCCGAAAGGGGAGGTGCTCTCCTTCGAAGCCGGTGACGCGATCCTCCGCGAAGCGGCGGTCGTGATCCTGACCAAGACGGGAGTGACGCGCGAGGCGACGGTTGACCTCAGCGGCGGCACCGTTCCCTCGGTCGAGCACCTCCCTGGGGTGCAGCCCGCGATCACGCTCCAGGAGTTCGACGACTGTGAGGCTGCCTGCAAGGCAAGCGAGGCCTACCGCGAGGCGCTTCGCAAGCGCGGCGTCGAGGATCTCGAGCGGGTGATCATCGACCCCTGGTCGGCGGGCAGCTACGGCGACAGCGACGCTACCGTGCGGCTCGCGAGGGGCCTCTCCTGGGTCAAGTCGGCAGACCAGGACAACGGCTACGCGCACCCGATCGACAACGTGATCCCGCTCGTCGACCTCAACAGCATGGAGGTGATCCGGGTCGACGACTACGGCGTCGTCCCGGTCCCCGGCGAAGACGGCAACTTCGAGGAGGGCTTGGTGCCGAGCCCTCGGACCGACCTGCGCCCGATCGAGATCACCCAGCCCGAGGGCGCCAGCTTCACCGTCACCGACCACCAGATCGAGTGGCTGGACTGGAAGCTGCGGATCGGCTTCACGCCCAAGGAGGGCCTGGTCCTGCACACCGTCTCCTTCAAGGACGGGGATCGCGAGCGGCCGGTTCTCTACCGCGCCTCGCTGGCGGAGATGGTCACCCCCTACGGCGACCCGCACGAGAGCCAGCGGCGCAAGAACGCCTTCGACGCCGGGGAGTACAACGTCGGCATGCTGGCCAACTCGCTGGAGCTGGGTTGCGACTGCCTCGGCGAGATCCATTACTTCGACGTCACCGTCTGCGACAGCGCCGGCGAGCCGCAGACGCTCAAGAACGCGGTCTGCCTGCACGAGGAGGACGACGGGCTGCTGTGGAAGCACTTCGACTTTCGCACCGAGCGGGCCGAGACGCGACGCGGTCGCCGTCTCGTCCTCTCCTTTATCGCAACTGTGGCGAACTACGACTACGGCTTCTACTGGTACTTCCACCAAGACGGAACGATCCAGTGGGAGCTGAAGGCAACCGGGATCGTCTCCACGGGGGCGCTGGCCGAGGGCGAAGACCGACCATACGGTCAGCGCCTCAATAAGTCCGGGCTCTACGCGCCCCTGCACCAGCACCTGTTCAGCGTGCGGCTCGACATGATGGTCGACGGCCCACGGAACTCGGTCTACGAGGTCGACATCGAGTCCGAGCACGATCCCGAGCTGAATCCCTTCGGCAACGGCTTCCGCGCCAACCGGCGGTTGCTCGAGTGCGAGGACGACGCCCGCTGCGACGGCAAGGTGACGACCGCGCGGCACTGGGAGATCGTCAACGAAAACGTCGAGAACGCGGTTGGGGAGCCGGTGGCTTACAGGCTGGTGCCGGGCACCGGGGTGGAGCGCTTCAGCAACCCTGACGCGAGCATCTCCAGCCGGGCCGGGTTCGCCGAGTACGCGCTCTGGGTCACCGGGTTCGACGCCAAGGAGCGTCACGCTGCCGGCGAGTACCCGAATCAGCACCCCGGCGGCGCCGGCTTGCCCGAATACGTGCAGGGCAACCGCTCGCTGAAGAACACCGACGTGGTCTTGTGGCACACGGTCGGGAGCAACCACAAGGTCCGTCTCGAGGACTGGCCGGTGATGCCCGTGCAGAGATTTGGGTTCAAGCTCGAGCCAACCGGGTTCTTCAACGAGAACCCGGCGGTGAACCTGCCCTCCCCAAGCGCCTGCCACTGAGCGAGAGAGGACAACGCGATCATGCTAACTGGACATATCGCGGGACTGCCGATCGAGGAGATGGCCGGACAGTGGGCCGGCCCGGTCGGATTGCCTGTTCTGGCTTTGGCCGGCGCGTGGGTGCGGGGGAGGTTCAGCCGACGGACGAGGACGGGGCAGGTCGGGGTGGCGCAGGTGCGGCCACCCCGCCTGCCTCGAAATTGCTAGGCGGTGCGTGCCGCGTCGATCCCGCCCCTTTTTTTGTCCCACGAATATGATATGATGCAGAGCATAGGAAGAGTTCAGGCGCGGTTCTCGTGAAGATGTCCACCTCGCTGACAGCCCCGGCTCCACCAGCTCCTTCGGGCTTGATTCAGTCGCTGCAGCGCGGGCTCAAAGTCTTCGAGTTCGTCTGCAGATCCGCCCAGCCCGTCGTCGCCAAGCAGGTCGCCGCCGAGCTCGATCTCAATCTCAGCACCGCCTACCACCTGCTCAACACACTCGAGTTCGAGGGGTTCGTCCAGCGCAGCGACGATCGCACCTTCGTGGCCGCCGCCGGTGGCCTGGCGCGCCTGCAGGGACAAGCCCTCTCGATCTCCGCTGAGCGGCTGAAGGCACAGCGGACGATTGGCCGGGCCGCTTTTGCGGTCGAGGGGATGAGCACGCTCAGCTCCCTCGACGGGGTCGAAGCGGTGATTCGCGAGGTCGGAGAAGTTCCCGGGGTGGACACTCCAGATGACGTCCGCCGCGGCCGTCGCCACCTTGCCCACTCCTCGGTTGTGGGGCGCGCCGCGCTCGCTTCGGCGACGCGGTGCCAGCAGGCTGACCCGGCGGCGATCCTCAACGAGCTCTCGGCGGCCTGCCAGGAGCGGGGCGAGCCGATCCACCGGCCTGCGACCGAACGTTCCATCAGCGCTCTGTTGAACGGCTCACCCGCGGTCGAAACGTCGAACGGGTTCCTTTGGGTGGCGGTGCCGGTCACCTGCCGGAGAAGCTTTCCCTGTGCGGTGGGAGTGGGCAGGCCGGCCCGGGGGATCAGGCCCGGCAATCGTCGGGAGCTGGCTGCCCTGTTGAGGACGGCCAGGGCCACGGCGGCGTGCCTCGCGACGACGATTGGCCCCGGTACCTTTCGGGATGAGGCCTGAGGCTCGTTTCGCACCTTCTGAAAAGGCCGGTGGGAGGCTGGCCTGGAGAGTGACAATGCGTTTGCGCCGTTACCGGGAAGGGGAAGGTGTGTGGAGCATGCCGATCATCCAGTGCGACATCAGAGCTGGGCGCAGCGCGGAGCAGAAGGAGGCTCTTGCGACCGAGATCACCCGCGTCGTCCACGAGACCATCGACGCCCCTCTCGAGTACATCTATGTGCTGATCCGCGAGGAGCAGGGTTCCCATCACGTCAAGGCCGGCAAGGCGTTGCCGGAATACCGTCCTGACGCCTGAGTCGAGCGAGTCGCGATGGGAAAGAAAACCGACACCCGGCAGCGGATGATCGAGCAAGCGGACACTCTGTTTCGGCGGCACGGATATCTGAACACCGCGCTGCTTCAGGTCGTCGAAGAAAGCGGCGCCTCGCGGGGGTCGATCTACTTCCACTTCCCCGGTGGCAAGGAGGAACTCGGCGTCGAGGTGATGGGGCGAGTGCACCAGACGCTGGTCGACACCGTCGACGAAGCGGCCAAAGCCGGCGATGGCGATCCCGGCGAGGTGGTTTTGGGCATGGCGCGCGAATTCGGCGAGACCCTTCGCGACACCGGATACCAGTCGGGCTGCCCGATCGTCCCAGTGGCGATCGAGGCGGTGCCTGCCTCAGAGCCCCTCCGCAAGGCCTGCGCCGACGTCTTCGGCGCCTGGGAGCGCCAGGTGGCCCTGCACTTCGAGTCAGCCGGCCTGGGGGCCGAGGAGGCGCACCGCTACGCTCGCCTCGCCGTCTGCGCCCTGGAGGGTGGTCTGGTTCTGGCCCGGACTCAGCAATCGCTGGAGCCGCTTGACCAGGTCGCTCTCGACGTCGCCGAACAGGTGCGCAAGGCGGTGCTGGCTCAGGCCGCGTAGGGACTCTCGGAGCTGGCGCACCGGCCGGCGGTGCGGCAGTTCTATCGGGTGCCGAGAACTTCGGCCTTCGCCGACTCGAACTCCGCCTCGGTGAGCGCTCCCTTTTCCTTCAGTTCAGAGAGCCGTTCGATCTCGTCGATTTTCGTCTGCTTCGGCACGGCCCGCGCCGCTCCCGTTCGTCCGGGAACCGATGCCCGCATGCGGTCCGCGAGCCCGTCGGTAAAGGTGGCGCCCGGGAACTCCGCCGCGGTTTGGCGCCGCAGGGCCTCGGTGCCGATGACCATCAGCACCGCCAGCAGAATCAGCCCGATCGGTTTCTGGAAGGCCGCCACCGGCGCCCAGAGGATCAGCGCGAGGAAGACGACCGCGACCACGGCGTAGGCGGAGGCCGGGCGCTCACGCAGGTACGGAGCGGCCTCGCGGCGGAGGTTCGTCGCGAGCCGGGTCGGCCCGGCGAGCCAGGCCGCGATGACGACGAGGATGCCGAAGCTGATCGCGGAAACCGCGACCGTCCTCAGCAGCGAGGTGCCGATGCTCCAGACGGCGTCGGCGGCGGGCCTGACCGCGTCGCCAGTTGCCAAGGCGTCGGTGACCGCGTTGCCGGCGAATCGCCTCAGGGCCAGAGCAAGGACACCGGCGATGAGAAAGCCGAAGCCGACCGAGCGCAGCGCCTCGCGGCGGCGCGGCCCGGCCAGGTAGACGGCGAGGCCGTAAAGCAGGAGGGTCAGCAGCGTGAGGACGATCGGCAGGCGCCTGATCAGGCGGGTGACGTCCTGAGCCAAGGAGAGCTCATCGGACTTGAGGATCGTCAGCTTGCCGGCGTCGGGGGGGACTTTCGAGGCGATACCGCCGCCGAGCTGGCCGCCGATCTGCGACAGGAGCGCGCTGAGGTCGAGGGTCACTTCGCCGCCGCCGGTCGAGACAGCCGACCCTTCGTCATTCAAGATTTTCAGCAGCGATTCATGGGCGGAGCGATTGGCCTGGCTCCACAGGCTTTCGAACTGAGGGGTGTCCAGCGCCCGCTGGGCCACCTGCGGGGCGAGCTGGTGCAGGGCCCCGGCGGCGGGCCCGGCGAGCGGTGCGAGTCGCGGCGGCAAGGTCCCTTCCAGTTCGGCCTGCACATCGACGTCGGCAAAGAGCTGGTCGGCCAGATAGTTGGACAGCCGAGCCTGAACGTCCTCGTTCTGGAGCAGCTTGGTGCTGGTGTCGACCCAGTTGTCGGTGTTGAGCGCCTGGCGGTTGACCCAGATCGAGAACACAGCGAGGAATGCGATCAGGGTGCCTAGGACCAGCAGTGCCGCGACGATCCGCGGGTGTCCTGAAGTGCGTTCTCCGGTGGAGCCTTTCGCCTCGATGGTCATCCGAGCCTAATCGCCTCCCGGCAGCGGCGCGAGGAATTTGTCAAACACGACATCTGTCGAAGGCTCGCTTTCAGCCACGATCCTCGGCTCGACCTTGACTACATTCGCCCGGTGAACACGCGTATCAAGGACTGGGTCAAACGGCACCAGGTGGCGGCGACGATCATCTTCAATCTCGTGATGGTCGCGACCACGGGCGTGTTCACCCTGATCGCACTGGGCCCGGACAGCTTGCTCGGGGAGGACTGCTTGAGGAAAAGGAATGGGAGCTGCTTCGAATCCCATGGGGTCGCGGCGTTCTGGGCGATCCTCTCCGGCGCCCTCACGGTTTTGATCTTGGGACGGACCCTGTGGGCTGTCAAGACAGGGCGCTTCAAGAAGCTGGACGAAGCTGAAGATCCCGAGCTGCCAACGGCCGATTCAGCTCCTCTCGACAGCTTGCCTTCAAACGAGCAATAGGGTGCGCCGGCCTTGAAACGCCAAATTCCCCTTGTCCCGATCCTCATAGTCCTCGCCCTTGGTGGTTGTGGCTCTGATTCAGCGAGTCCGTCTGGCAACTCAACGTTGTCGGCCGGCACCGGTGCAAGCGACGACGGGCCGCTGACCAAGGCGGAGTTCATCGCTGGGGCCGACGCGCTCTGCGAAGCATCGAAAGCAAGGCAGGAAACCTCGCGGGCGGCAGTCGCCCAACTGGCCCAAAAGGCGCGGGGCGAGGAAGGGGAGACGGGGACCATCTCCGACGGCATCCGCAGGGAACTGGCCGAGGCCCTGGACCGGGTTGTCGCTCGCGCAGAAGCTGGTTTTTCAGATGTCCAAAGTCTTGGGCCGCCAAAGGCGGATGCGGGTCAGCTCGGAGCGATCCTGGGGAGGACCGAATCCGCATTCGCCGCAAGTCGCGCCTACGCGGCGGCGCTGGAGAATCACGAAGACGCCAAGGCCCAGGCGGTTGCCGAAAAAGGCAACGCTGCCACGCGCGATGTCGCCGGCCTGGCGAAGCAGTATGGCTTCAAGGTGTGTTTCTCCGCGCCATGACGAGCCTGGTGAGGAGCATTCGGCCGCTTCCCGGTTTCTTGCTGGCAGTTGGCGCCCTGCTTTCCGCCCTCGCCCTCGTTTGCTGCGCCGCTAGTGTCAGGGCGGAGGCTGCCGTGCCGGTGGAAGGCAGATGGACCGGGAGGACGTCTGCCGCCCTGCCGGTCTCCTTCGAAGTCAAGGAAGGGCAGATCTTGGATGCTCGCTTCCTGTTCAAGTGGGGCTACTGCGGCATTTTCGAATCGGCGTTGGGAATGAGATCCACGGAGACCCGGATCGACCCCAATGGCCACTGGGAATACATCGACGGTCGGGGGCCGGTGCTGGACGGCACCTTCGTCGCGCCGGATCGGGTCGAAGGAACGGTTCTTGTGCCCGGCCGCAGCCTGCCCTCGTGTCCCGGCGCGGACGTGACCTTCCAGGCCGTGCCGGGCGAGCTGCCTCCCCCCGAGGAGGATGCCGGGGTGCTGGCCGTGGCCGACGTCGACAGCGGCGCGCTCGGGAGGCGCCCGCACAAGATCGAATTCGAAGAAGGCTACGTCTACTTCTCCACGATCCAGTGGCAGAGCTTTGGCGGCCCGGTCGCCCGGGCGACCGCGAGGGCGTACATCTACCGATGCTGTGGCCGCGCCCGAGGGTCCATACGACCGCGGGCCACCCTGCGACTGACCCACCCGGTCCGCCGAGGCGCCAACCGCGTCTACTCCCGCCTGGGCTACGTCCTGCGGGGCCCGCTCCCGCGTGACGTCGCCCGCCGCGGGTCCCTGGCGATGCTCTGAGGCCTGCCGGAGAGTCTTCTCCCAGCCCTGGGTTCTCGCTCCGGACCCCGCCGGAAACGGCTGGCGTGCGAAGCGGATGCGGCACTTCGGTCAAGTTCGAGTAGAGGCCTGGGGAAGACCAGGTCGCTCAGGAACGACGATCGAAAGGGACGTGATGAAGATCAAGGCATTTTTGGCGCAAGCGGTGGCCGGGCTGGTGCTCTGCGGGCTGTTCGCACCCGGTGCAAGTGCGGAAGAGACCAAAGAACTCACCTTCTGCGGGCGCATGGACTTCGCCGAAGAAGCCCGGTTGGGGGACCCCAGGCATACCGATACGCCACAGGAGTTTCAGGAAGTGCTCGAGCGCCACGAACGCCTCCACTGCGCGAGTGTGATGGTTCCGGCTTCCGAAGAGCTGACGGTTACGACCGACATCGTTCATTGCCTGGAACAGGTCGGCGTTGGGCGCCCAGACGACATCTTCTGGGATTGGGACCAACCCGACATCGAACGGTGCATCGTCCAGAACGGCCTGATCGTGAAGATTTCGCCCAAAGGCCGAAACTCCAAGCGCAAGAAGCATCATTCGGCCAAGGGGCAGCACCGGTCGCCCCAATCCGCGGCCAAGGCCGCGCTCGCTCGGTGACAAACGAGAGGTAAGAAGGCTCGTCAGCCGGTTGCGCGCCACCCCGCGCAACCGGCAAGCCGGGCTCAAAGAAGAAAGAAACTTGGCCACTCCTCGCGCCGACAACGCCATCATCGCCGAATCACTCGTTATCCCCTCCTCCTTCGGGGAGATCTTCGGCCGTCATTTCGGCCCAATCCACCGCTACCTGCAGCGCCAGGCGGGCGCGAGCATCGCCGATGACCTCGCGTCCCAGACCTTCCTGATCGCTTTCGACCGGCGCTCCAGCTTCGACCTTGCGCAAACCGCCGCTCGCCCGTGGCTGTTCGGAATTGCCGCCAACCTCGTCCGCGGTCATCTGCGCGACGTTCGTCGGCGACTCAAGGCCTACGACAAGGTCGGTCTGGATCCACCCCACGACGATCTCGACGGCGTCGAGGAGCGGGCCGACGCGGCGGTCTCGCGTCGCCGGCTTGCCGCCGCCCTGGCCGAGTTGCCTGCCGCGGAGCTCGAGGCGCTGCTGCTGTATGCCTGGGCCGAACTGTCCTACGGGGAAGTGGCCGAGGCGCTCGGGGTGCCGGTCGGGACGGTGTCCTCGCGGATCAACCGCGTGCGTGCGCGCCTGCGCGGCCCGCTCGGCGACCGGCAAGAAGAGATACAGGCGCTGGGAGGATCGAGATGACGGGGAACATGAGGGACGATCTCGAGCGCGTTGGCGAGCTGTTCGAGGGGGAGCCGGACGCCCGGCCCGAGGCCATGGAGGCGGCGCGGTCGGCGCTTGTCGCACGCTTCGAGGCCACCGAGCACCCCAGCGCGCAGCCGGTGCAGCGCAAGCGGCTCTTTGCCCGCCGGATAGCGAGGGCGGCTCGAGCGCTCAAGCTCCGGCGGCGCTTCCGCCTCGTCATCGCCGCCGGCGGTTGCGCTGCTGCTCTCGTGGCGGCCTCGATCTTCATTGCCAGCAGCGACGTAGCTACCAATGCCTATGCCGTGCAGCCGCAACCGAGCGGACTCGTGATCGTGTCCGTCAACAGCTTGGAAGACGGCGAGGGCCTACAACGAACCCTTCGCGAGGCCGGGATTCCCGCGGTGGTCGAATTCAACGACCGCAGCGACCTGCCGCCTCTTCGTGGACGGCCAGGATTGCCACCCCAGTTCCGTTCTCTGCTTCCTTCTGCCGGATCGGTTGGGGCATGCATCGGAAAGCTTCCAGGTTCGAGCATGTCTGTCGAACTTCCCTATCCGGAATCCCTTGCACATCTCGCAGATCTCGACCCCAGTCTTCAGCCAACCTTGCAGGGGAGCACGGAAAACCTTGCGCGGGACACTTTGAAGGGGCTCAAACGTACCCTCAGTCCCGCAGGATTCCGAAGGATCCTTCGGCTCGAGAAGAAACGGAAGCGCCTCGCAAGCAAACGAAAGCTGCCGCACCAGCCGGTCGTTCCAACCATTCCTCCGTTCACCTTCGTCCCAACGCGGGATCTGGTCCCACCGACCGAGGGGCAAGGCGTGACCTTCATCATCGATCCCAATGGGCTCGAGGCAGACGAACGTCTCCATATTGTGACTACTGGGGATGATCTGAATTCGATGACGGTCTACAGCAGGAACGCCATATGCATCGCCAGTGGTCGGGATCGCTCGGAATGAGATGAACCGCCCTTTGACGACGACGTTGTCTCGCTCGGACCGGCCGAGAAGGACTGAGGGGGACTCCCTGCCTAAACGCCTCGATGCGCGGTCACCTGTCTGACTGTGGCACGACCGCCTGCGGCGAAGGCGGGAGGTGCGGTTCCGAAGCCCGGGCTATGCGCTCAGTGCGGGCGTCAACTCGGCGGCGGGCACCGCGCTCGGTACTGGCACGGTGATCCGCAACTCGCCCTCCCGCTCCAGCAGCCGTTTGGGCCGGACCAGCGTCAGCCCGACCAACTCGCCGTTGCTATCGAAGCGGACCGCGTGGCCCTCAGGCGTCTCGTCGTAGTCGACGGCGCGCGACGGGTCGCCGACGTGCAGGTAGAGCACGTCGGCGTCGGCGTCATACTCGACGCGATCAAAGATGATGTCTGCAATCGTCACGCTCATGGCTTCCTTCGCCGGGGGAATGCAGTGATGATACGCCCGCTGCCGTCGCTATCGAAGACCACGACGACCTTCAGCCACCGGCTCGGCCCCGCTCCCTCCAGATAGAGCCACTCTTCGTCAGGCTCGCGGCCCGGCAGCGGCCGAGGAGGACGAGGCGACCAGTTTTCCTCGGCCGATCACGTTGCACGAGTGCCGTCACACCCTTCGCTTCACTGCTGATCGACGCCGGGGCAAACCCCAAGGCGATCCAGCATTTCATGGGGCATTCCAAGGTTGTCGCTGACGCCGGTATCGGCCATTTCTGTCCGACCCCGCCGGTAACCTCACCGCCCACGAAGGGGCGAATCCGAAGGGCGCCGCGAAGCGGGTAGGCCCTACGGGCCCGCACCTTCGGATTCGCCCCTTCGTGGGCGGCATGGGCATAATTTTTCCGTCCGCCTGTAGCGCTCTAGTAGCCTTTCCGATAGGAAATTCACATGGCCACCGTTGAAGACATCAAAGGCAGCACTCAGAAGACCGTCGTTAGCGGTCCCGCTGTCGTTGCTGCGGCCAAGAAACCGGCCGTCATTTCCTACTGGGAGAAGGCGCGTGCATACGGTGCCAGCGTGCGTGCCGCTGGGCGCGACCACTCCCGCTGATTTCTAGCTAGGGAAGAGGGATATAGAGCCGTTTAAGGCTCTCATCCGTCGAGGACGGGGTATCCGTTGGCCCAAATCCCCACTCACGCCACATGCGGTCAGTGGCAGCGTCGTAGGGATCGAGCGTCAGTAGTCCCTTTCCCTCTTGGAGCGCAAGTTCGCTGGCGACAGAGCCGGCGTGAAGGATCGCTGACGTAGCAGCACCGGCCGGGGCATTCTCGGCTCGGGCGATCCAGTTGATGTGCGATGAGCCGATCTCTGGGCCGCCCAGGAGCTTTAGGACATCCCGCTTCGATGCGTCTCGGATCTCGGCTTGACCTGAGGAGAGCGTGTAGAACGCAATGACCTCGCCGTCGTCGAGCAGTACGCGCGTCACGGACCCTCGGTCGTCAATCGCAAACTCTCGCAGCCACCTGGTGGCCCCTGCGGCTCCATCCATGCCCGCGGGGCCGTCCTCGCTGGCTTTGAACCGCTGAGTGGCCTGGGCGAGTGCGGGCTCCGAGGCCACAACATGGAAGTCGAGTCGATGCCAGACTCCACCCTCGTAGGGGGCCGTTTTAGTCATAGGGGCGGAACGTCGCGTCGCGGGTTGCTCGGGAGAAGTGCTGGCATTGGGATGAACTCTACGAAGCGGCCCGGCACCACAATGGATAGCTCGAACTGGGGCTGCTATCAATGCGGCGGTGGCTGGCGGCCGTTCCAACGAAGGCGTGCGGGGAATCCCCGCGCCGAACGGAGCCGACGATGCCCTCGACTCGGATCGCGGCGACGACGAAGCGGCGGCCATCGCCGCGGAGCGGGTCAGGAGCGGTGCGGCCGACGAGGTTGACGATGGGACCGAGGCGCTCGAACGTCTCGGCATCCGTATCTCGGAGGACGCCGACGAGTAGTCGCGGTAGCCCGGTCGCCGTCTGGCGGTCGCATGACGGTGGCACGGATGGTGGCACGGGAGCCTCTGGGGCCCGAGCCGGAGGTCGAGTGCGGGCCACCACGAGTCTCGCATTCGGCTCTACAAAGCCCCCCACGACAGAAAACGCCCCGCCTGGGAGGGCGGGGCGCTTCTGGGGTTACTACAGGGAGGAGAGAACTGCGGACGCCTAGGCGCAGAGCCAGATTTGGCTTGCTAGAGGGGATGCGTGTCCGGTTGTCTCCGGCTGAAGCCGGTCTCTACGGGTGCTGACTGGCGCATTACTGGCGCATTGGACCTCAGGGGAGGGCGGTGGCTCCAGCCAGCACAGGGCGAGTGCAGGACCACCTGAGACACGGCGCCGAAGCCGGCAACTACGCTGGCGAGGTGCGACCCCGCGTCTCTATCGGCCTCGGCGCCGAGTCACCCTCTTTCGGCTGGGGGCTGCTGGCGGGGTGTGGTGCCGTCGCCGCAGGCACGCTTCTCGTCTACCCGCTGAAGGACGTTGCGCCAGCCGTCTCGCTGGGGATCGTCTACTTGCCCGGTGTGCTTCTGGTCTCGACGGTTTGGGGCTGGCGGCTCGGACTGGGGACGGCGGTGGCGAGCGCCCTCGCCTTCAACTTCTTTCACATTCCACCGACCGGGCAACTGGCGATTGCCGCGGATCGTGACGGTGTGGCGCTCGTCGTATTCGCGATCGTCGCCGTCGCGAGCAGCGCCTTGGCGGAGATGGTCCGAGCGCGGGCGGCGGATGCGGAGCGGCGCCGTGCCGAGGCCGATCGGTTGCTGGCCGAGCTGCGAGAGACCGAGGCCGAGCGTGATCGGATGCAGGCGGAGGCGATCGAGGCCGCGGCGCTTCGCCGAAGCGACGAGCTGAAGACGGCGCTGCTGCGGGCGATCTCGCACGACCTGCGCACGCCGCTCACGGCGATCATCGCCAGCGGCTCGGCGCTCGGCTCGCCGAGTCTCACCGAGGAGGAGCGGACCGAGCTGAGCGAGGCAATTGTCACGGGCGGGAACCGATTGGCCCGCCTGGTCGAGAACCTGCTCGACATGTCGCGGTTGGAGGCTGGGGAGGCAAATCCACGGCGGGAGGCGGTTGACCTGGGGGAGGTGATCGCCTCTGCCGGTGAGGGCATGGGGGGGACGATCCGCCTCGCGATCGATCCCGAGTTGCCGCTGGTCGACGCCGACGCGGCGCAGTTGGAGCGCGCCTTCGCCAACCTGCTGGAGAACGCCGTCCGCTACGGCGCTGGCAGGCCGGTCTCGGTTCGCTCGCGCCAGGTCGGCGAGCGCGTCGTCGTTCGAGTTGTCGACCAGGGACCGGGAATCCCCGAGCCCGAGCAGAGGCGGATCTTCGAGCCGTTTCGCCGAGGCGAGGGCTCGGCCGGGTCCGGTCTCGGCCTCGCTATCGCCAGGGGGTTCGTCGAGGCCAACGAGGGTGAGATCGCAATCGAGTCGGTGCCGGGACAGGGAACCAGCCTCGTGGTCAGCTTTCGAGCCCGGCACGGGGCAGCGCGATGAGCGACGGCGGCGCCGTCCGCGTCCTCGTCTGCGACGACGAGCCACAGATCCTGCGTGCTCTGCGGGTGATCCTGCGCGAGGCCGGCTTCGAGGCGGTGCCCGCAGAGACCGGGGAGGAGGCGCTCGACCGCGTCGCGGTCAAACCGCCGGCCGCCGCGATCGTCGATCTGATGCTGCCCGACATCGACGGGGTTGAGGTGACCGAACGCCTGAGGGAGTGGAGCGAGATGCCGATCATCGTGCTCTCAGCCGTTGGCGAGGAGGAGGCAAAGGTGCGGGCGCTGGCCGCGGGCGCCGACGACTACGTGACCAAGCCCTTCGGACCTCCAGAGTTGATCGCCCGCCTTCAAGCCGTGCTGCGCCGCGCCCAACCGCGGAGCGCGGAGCCGGTGATCGAGGCGGACGGCCTGGCGATCGATCTCGCTGCTCGCAGTGTCCGTCGCGACGGAGAGGAGGTGCACCTGACGCCGACCGAGTTCGAGCTGCTGCGCGCGCTCGCCACCAACCGCGGCCGGCTGATGACCCACCGCGCGCTCCTGGTCGAGGTCTGGGGGGTCGAGTACGAAGACGACACCCAGGTCCTACGGGTCCACATCGCCAACCTGCGACGCAAGATCGAGCCCCAGGACGGTCCCCGCTACATCCGCACCGATCCCGGGGTCGGCTACCGCTTCGCTGCCTGAGAGCGGCCTTTACGAAATCTGTATAGGCCAGCCGCCTTCCTTTGTGCGGCCTTGACGGGGGGCGGCGCATAGTCGCTGCATGGACATCGTCTCGATCGCGCTGGCGCTGATCGCCTTCGCCCTCCTCTACGCGGCGGTCGCCGCCCTCGACCGCGTATGAGCGCCGCCGAGCTGGTGGGATTGCTCGTCTCGCTCGCGATCTTCGTCTACCTCTGTTACGCGCTCTTTCGCGGCGAGAGGCTCTGATGGCGCAGGGGTGGCTGCAACTCGCCGCCTTCCTCGCGATCCTCACCGCCCTGGTGCCGTTCCTCGGCACCTACGTCGCCAAGGTCTTCCAGGGCGAGCGGGTCTTCCTCTCGCCGCTCGTCGCGCCGGTCGAGCGGCTCGCCCACCGGCTCTTTCGCGTGCGGCCCAGCGAAGGCCAGGACTGGAAGGCGTACGCCCGCTCGGTCCTCGTCTTCAGCCTGCTCTCCTGGCTCGTCCTCTACCTGGTCCTGCGCAGCCAGTCGATCCAGCCCTTCAACCCCGAGGGCTTTGGCTCGGGGCCGTGGAACCTCAGCTTCAACACCGCCTCGTCGTTCGTCACCAACACCAACTGGCAGTACTACGGCGGCGAGACGACGCTCAGCTACTTCGCCCAGATGGCCGGTCTGGCGGTGCAGAACTTCCTCTCCGCCGCGGTCGGCATCGCGGTCCTCGCCGCGGTGATCCGTGGCTTCGCTGCGCGCAGCGCCAGCTCGCTCGGCAACTTCTGGCGCGACCTGACCCGGATCACCCTCTACATCCTGCTGCCGATCAGCTTTCTCGCGGCGCTGGTCCTCGTCTCCCAGGGCGCCGTGCAGACCCTCGACGGCACGCAGGTTCTCCACACGCTGACCGGGGGAACCCAGAACCTGGCGCTCGGGCCGGTCGGCTCACAGGAGGCGATCAAGCTCTTCGGCACCAACGGCGGCGGCTTCTTCAATGTCAACAGCGCCTACCCGTTCGAGAACCCAAACAGCTTCACGAACATCTTTGAGATCTTCCTGATGCTGGCGATCCCGGCGAGCCTGCCCTACGCCTTCGGGCGGATCGTCGGCAATCGGCGGCAGGGCTGGGCGATCTACGTGGCGATGATGCTCGTCTTCGTCGTCGCCGTCGCGGTCGTCTACATCGCCGAGCAGCACGGCAGCCCGGCCCAGCACGCCGCCGGAGTGGCAACCCATGCCTTCGACGGCTCGGTTGGCGGCAACATGGAGGGCAAGGAGGTCCGCAACGGGATCGCCACCTCCTCGCTGTGGACGGCGGTCACCACGGTCACCTCGACCGGGGCAGTCAATGCCGCCTTCGACTCGCTGACCGGGATCGGCGGCCTGGTGTCGACCGCCAACCTCTCGACCGGCGAGGTGATCTTCGGCGGGGTCGGCTCGGGCCTCTACGGGATGCTGATGCTGGTCCTACTGACCGTCTTCATCGCCGGCCTGATGGTCGGCCGCACCCCTGAGTTCCTCGGCAAGAAGATCGAGGCGCGGGAGATGAAGCTGGTCTTGGTCGCGGTGCTGACGACGCCGCTGCTGGTCCTGGTCGGCACCGCCTGGGCGGTGTCAAGCACGGACGGGACGGTTTCGATCTACAACCCCGGTCCGCAGGGCTTCTCGGAGTCGCTTTACGCCTACATGTCGCAGGCCAACAACAACGGCTCCGCCTTCGCCGGCTACACCGGGTTCCTACAGCCGAACGCGCCCGGCAATGAGGGCTCCGAAGCCTTCGACTTCGCCAACCTGCTCGGCGGCCTGGTGATGCTCTTCGGTCGCTTCCTGCCGCTACTCGCCGTGCTCGCGGTCGCCGGCTCGCTGGCCGAGAAGCGGATCGCCCCCTTCGGTGCCGGCACCTTCCGCTCGGACTCGCCCACCTTCGTCGTGCTTCTGATCGGCGTTGTCGTGATCGTCGCCGCCCTGACCTTCCTTCCCGCCTTCCTGCTCGGTCCCACCGTGCAGGGACTGACCGAGCAGCTCTTCTGATGCATGGACTGCGCAGAGACCTGAGCACCGCACTGATCGCGATCGTCGCCTTTACGCTGCTACTGGGGATCGCTTACCCGTTGGCGACGACGGGGGTTGCGCAGGTTCTCTTCCCCGGCGCGGCTAACGGCAGCAAGATCGAGGTCGATGGCAGGGTCGTCGGCTCGCGGCTGATCGGCCAGGACTTCTCAGGCAACCCCGAGTACTTTCAGGGCCGTCCGTCGGCGACCGAATACAGCGCCGACGTCACCTTTTTCAACAACCTCGGGCCGAACAACCGGGAACTCTCGGAGTTGATGAAAGGTTGGCTGGCCGCCTACCTGAAGCGGGAGCAGCCCTACGACCGCAGCCTGGGCGCCGCCGATGTGCCGGTCGACGCCGTCAGCACCTCCGCCTCCGGAGTCGACCCCCACATCTCCGAGGCGAACGCCCAGATCCAGGCCCACCGGGTCGCCGCCGTCCGCACCCTGCCTCTCGACCGTGTCGAGGAGCTGATCGAGGAGAACACTGACGGGCGGTTCCTCGTCTTCGGCGAGCCCGGGGTGAACGTGCTGGAGCTGAACATCGCACTCGACCGGGAGGCGAGCAAATGACCGACGAGGCCCTCCGCAACGAGCCCCGCTCGATGTTCGAGCCGGCGCTAATGTCGCGGGCGCTGGTCGACTCCCTGCGCAAGCTCGATCCGCGCCACCAGTTCCGCAACCCGGTGATGTTCGTGGTCGAGATCGGGGCCGCGATCACCACGGCCGGTTGGCTGATCCAGGTCTTCGGCGGCGGGCCGCTCGGCGGCGGCGACGATCCGGCCTGGTTCTCCTTCGCGATCGCCGCGTGGCTCTGGCTGACCGTGGTCTTCGCCAACCTCGCCGAGGCCCTGGCCGAGGGGCGGGGCAAGGCGCAGGCCGACGCGCTGCGCTCGATGCGCACCGAGACGGTGGCGCGACTGCGGGACGGCGGTGAGAAGGCTGCCTCGGAGCTGGGGCGCGGCGATGTCGTTGTGGTCGAAGCGGGGGAGGCGATTCCCGGTGACGGCACGGTGATCGAGGGCATCGCCTCGGTCGACGAGTCGGCGATCACCGGCGAGTCGGCGCCGGTCGTGCGCGAGTCCGGCGGAGACCGCAGCGCCGTGACCGGCGGGACGCGCGTGCTCTCGGACCGGATCGTCGTCGAGATCACCCAGGACCCGGGGCAGAGCTTCCTCGACAAGATGATCGCCTTGGTCGAGGGTGCGGAGCGGCGAAAGACGCCAAACGAGATTGCCCTCAACATCCTGCTCGCGGGACTGACGCTGGTCTTCCTGATGGTGGTGGTGACGCTGCGCCCCTTCGCGGAGTTCGCGGGCACCGACGCATCCGTGGTAACGCTGATCGCACTGCTCGTCGCGCTGATCCCGACCACGATCGGGGCGCTGCTCTCGGCGATCGGGATCGCCGGAATGGACCGTCTGGTCCGCCACAATGTACTGGCGCTCTCCGGTCGCGCGGTCGAGGCTTCCGGCGATGTCGACGTGCTGCTGCTCGACAAGACCGGGACGATCACGCTCGGCAACCGGGAGGCGACGAGGTTCATCCCGATGCCCGGGATCGAGGAGACCGAGCTGGCCGAGGCGGCTCAGCTCTCCTCGCTCGCCGACGAGACCCCGGAGGGGCGCTCGATCGTCGTCCTCGCCAAGGAGCACGGCCTCCGCGAGCGTCAGTTCGCTTCCCACGAGGCCCGCTTCGTGCCCTTCTCCGCCGAAACGCGGATGAGCGGGGTCGACGTCAACGGCAACCAGTACCGCAAGGGTGCCGGAGACGCGATTCTCGCCTTCGTCGAGGAGCAGGGGGGACGCGCTCCCGCTGAGCTGCGCGAGCAACTCGACCTGATCGGCCGCGAGGGCGGCACGCCGCTGGCGGTCTGCCGTGACAACCACGTCCTCGGCGTTGTCTACCTGAAGGACATTGTCAAGGAGGGGATGCGGGCTCGCTTCGACGAGCTGCGCCGGATGGGGATCAGCACCGTGATGGTGACCGGGGATAACCGACTGACGGCAGCGAAGATCGCCGAGGAGTCGGGGGTCGACGACTTCCTTCCCGAAGCGACGCCGGAGCAAAAGCTCGAACTGATCCGCAGCCATCAGGGGGAGGGGCGGATGGTCGCGATGGCGGGCGACGGTACCAACGACGCCCCCGCCCTCGCCCAGTCCGATGTCGGTGTCGCGATGAACACCGGCACCCAGGCGGCGCGCGAGGCCGGCAACATGGTCGACCTCGACTCCAACCCCACGAAGCTGATCGAGATCGTTGCGATCGGCAAGCAGTTGCTGATCACCCGCGGCGCCCTGACCACCTTCTCGATCGCCAACGACGTCGCCAAGTACTTCGCGATCCTGCCGGCGATCTTCGCCTTCACCTACGCCGCGGGGCCGGGCGAGCGCGGCCCGCTCGACGACCTCAACCTGATGTCTCTGGGGACGCCGCTCTCGGCGATCCTCTCGGCAATCGTCTTCAACGCGCTGATCATTCCGCTGCTGGTTCCGCTCGCCCTGCGCGGGGTCCGCTACCGGCCGGTCGGCGCGACCGCGTTGCTGCGCCGCAACATGCTCGTCTACGGGCTCGGTGGCCTGATCGTGCCTTTCATCGGGATCAAAGCGATCGACCTCCTAATCCACAACCTGCTGGGAGCATGAGGCATGGCCGGCAGGTTGAAAGTCTTCCTCGGCATGGCTGCCGGGGTCGGCAAGACCTACCGGATGCTGCAAGAAGGGCACGCCGAGCAGGACGGTGGGCGCGACGTGGTGATCGGCTACATGGAGCCCCACCGCCGGCCGGAGACCTCCGCCCTGGCGCTCGGGCTGGAGACGCTGCCGCGGCGGCGGGTCTCCTATCGCGGTGCCGAGCTGGAGGAGATGGATCTGCCGGCGCTGATTGCCCGCGCACCGGAGGTGGCACTGATCGACGAGCTTGCGCACACCAATGCGCCGGGGGTCGAGCACGCCAGGCGCTGCGAGGACGTGCGCGAGGTGCTGGCCGCCGGTATCGACGTCTTCTCCACGGTCAACGTCCAGCACTTGGAGTCGCTGAACGACCAGGTCGCCGAGCTGACCGGAACGCGGGTGCGGGAGACGATTCCCGACTCAGTCCTCGGGGAGGCCGACGAGGTCGTGCTGATCGACCTCACGCCCGAGGCGCTGATCGGCCGCCTGCGGGCGGGCAAGGTCTACCCCGGGGAGAACGTCGAGGCCGCGCTCACCAACTTCTTCACGGTCGAGAACCTGCTGGCGCTGCGCGAGGTCGCCCTGCGCCAGGTCGCCCACGAGGTCGAGGCCAAGCGGCTCGTGGTCGAGGAGCCGATCGGCACCCGCGAGGAGCGGGTTGCCGCCGAGGCACCGCAGGCGGTCGGCGAGCGACTGCTGGCGCTGGTCCGCCCGCAGCCATCCTCCCAACGGCTCGTGCGGCGCGCATGGCGTTCGGCGCAGCGGCTCGGCACCGGCCTCGACCTGCTCTGGGTGAAGCCACCGAACCAGCCGATCGAGGACGAGGTAGAGCGCCAGGTGACGGCCTTGCGCCACCTCGCGTCGGTGCTCGGCGCGAACTTCCTGATCGAGGAGAACGACGACCTCGTCGATGGCGCCGCGCGGGTGGTGCGCGAGCGCGACATCACCTACATCATGGTCGGAGAGTCCCGGCGGCGGCGGGGCCTGGCGCGGCTACGCGAGCCCCTGGCGCAACGGCTGATGGAAGCGACCCCGGCCGGCGTCGATGTGAGGATCGTGGCCCATCGCAGCGGCAAGGGTGAGGGCCGGTGAGCGTCGAGCGAGTCCTGATCGTCGTCGCTCTGGTTCTGGGTCTGATCGGCGGTTACTTCTATGCGCGCTCCCGCGCCGGTACTGGGGGCAAGGGCCGGGTCGCGGTCCATCACATCCTGTTGCCATTTACCGGCACCTCGATCTCGCGTCGCGCGGTTGACGCGGCCCTGCGTCTTGCCAGGGCCGAGGACGCCACCCTGATGCCCGCCTACCTGGCCGCGGTGCCGATGCGCCTGCCGCTCGAATGCCCGATCCCGGCCGAGGCGGAAAAGGCGATGCCGATGCTGGAGGCGATCGAGCAACGCGCCGCCGCTCAGGGGGTTCCGGTCGACGCCCGAGTCGAGCGCGGCCGCTCCTACCGCCACGCCCTTGAGCGCCTTCTCGCTCGCGAGGAGTACGACCGCGTCGTCGTCCCGGCGACGGCTCAGGTCGCAGCCGGCTTCAGTGGCGACGACCTGGTCTGGCTCTTGGAGAAGGCGCCGGCCGAGGTGTTGATCCTGCGCCCCGATCCAGGAGACCAAAGGTACGTCACAAAGCCGGGGTTCTAGGGCCGACCGGCAGGTGGGCGAGGCGCCGGATCAAGGACGCTCCCTGCGGCGGCCCTGGCCAGTGCTCCTCCAGCAGCGAGGACCCACCTCCACGGAGGACCAGCCGCAGGACGAGGGCGACGAGGACCGCGTCGTCGATTTGCCCGGCAATGGGAATGAAGTCGGGGATCAGGTCGAGGGGGAGGGCTAGATAGGCGACGAGTGCCGCGAGCGCGAGCTTGCGGACGGGCGAGACACGGTCGTCGGCGAGCAAGCGCTTGAAGAGGACGAGGCAGTCTGGAATGAACCCCGCGAGCGCCCGAGCATCACCGCGGCGCCCGAGGAGGAACAGGCCGAAAACGAACGCCGCATAGAGCGCGACGAGAATCAACGCAGAGGCGATCAGCAGATCTGTGGACGGCACTGCCGACAACGTAGCGCCCGCCTAGAGAAAGGGCAGGCAAGCTCGGAAGGCACCAGAAGCGAACGAGGCAGAGCAAGCATCCACAGCCAAGGCAACTGACAGGAGGAGGGCAGCCACAACCAGGAAGACTGCCACTGCCACAACAACACAGCCCTTCACGCACTATCACTAGGAAGTGACCCCGCCGGTTCCGGGCGCCGGCTGCTCCGCCGAACCTTCGTCCAATCCGGCTCTGATCCCAGGGCACCGCCGTCCGCGAACGGCATCTCCGAGGCGTGCCTTCCGCCTCGATGCAATCCGCCCCCGCCCTGGACAGACAGGGCATGGGACTCGACGCCGGAGCGCCGCGCTGATGGTCTCCGTCGCCAAGCTCGGCCGGGGACAGGCGGGCTACTACCTCGAAAAGGTCGCCGAAGGCGCCGAGGACTACTACTCCGGTGAGGGTGAGGCCGAGGGCTACTGGCTCGGAGACGCCGCCGGGGATCTCGGGCTCCAAGGCCAGGTCGCCCCCGATCAGTTGACCGGGATGCTGACCGGCGACAACCCTGCGACTGGGTTGCCGCTCGGCCTGCGCCATGTCGAGAGGGGCCCGGTTCCCGGTCTCGACCGCGTGTTCATCGAGGACGGGGTGGCTCGCTCCCAGGTGAAGTCCGATACCGGGGAGCTGGTGCGCGTGGTCGGCCGCATTCCCTACGACGCGATCATGGCCGTGGACTGGGAAGGGAGTTCGGATTCTCCGGCCCCCACATCTATTGCCACTTCGACTTCGATCGGCAGCCCTACGAGGAGGTCGTCCTGTATCGCGAGTACTCCGAGGGGTCCTGGATGCCGATGGACGCCTCGATCAGCCACAGGCCCCACACCTACCCGGTGTGGAACCGCTGGTGGTTGCACCGCCAGATCAAGAAGCACGAACGCCGGGCAGAGCGGGAGCGGTCGGAGTGGATCGCCGAACAGGAGGGGCGGTAGCGTCCGCGCTGTGGCGGAGGGCCCATTCACCACCTGCCCTGGCTGCGGGCGACAGGTAGACCCCGCCGACCTGGCGAACCTGCGCGCCGTCGAACTGGTCGACGTCGGGACCTTCGGCGAGGCCGACGACAAGGCGGAGGGGCTGGGCGCAGTGTTCCACCCGGGCTGCTTTAACCCGCACGATCCAGGCTGGAAGCTCGCGGACTGACGGGCGGCGGCCGGTCCCCACGCTACGGTGGGCGGAGTGCCGAGCGTGACCTACAGCATCGAAGACGCACTAGAGACCCTGGGCTCGTACAAGGGCTGCATGATCGAGGTCTGCGTCGCCCGGGAAACCGAGGACGGGACGCGAGAACACTTCGCCGGCTACTCGGGCGTCGTGGATCGGATCATTCACTCGCGGGGGCCGTCCGAGCACTGGACCGTCCGGTTCGCCCACGACCCCGACCGGCCGCACGAAGGTTCGTTGACGATTTGGCTGGAGGGCTACGAAGGCGCCGACGCTGAGGATGGGCCGGAGCGAATCGTCATCCGGCAGCGCGGCATGCTGATCGACGTGGAAGCTTACGTCTGACTTGTTCGCCCGTCCGGCCTTCTGATCTGCCGGTCTTGCATCGCTCCCGCCAAGCGATTGTCCACTCGCTGCGAGTGCTGTCCCAAACCAGCGGTCCGGCTGAGCCGGCACACTGGATCCCATGCCCCATCGACCTCCTGGCGTCTGCATGTTCTGCGAGGCGACCGGCGTCACCAAGGCCCACGTCTTCGCGGAATCATGGACGAGCCTGTTCGACGAGCCGAACGACACGCGCGAGCACGAGGTTGTGCATCGATATGTGGACCCGAATACCGGCGAACGGCGGGTCCTCAAGCGCGCGAGGACCTTTGCCTTGTACAGCCGCAAAGTCTGCGGTGCATGTAACAGCGGCTGGCTCAACGAACTGGAGGCGCGGGTTCGTCCGCTCATGGCCCATTTTGCGGCGAACACCCCGATCACGCTCAATGCCGAGGAGCAGGCGGACCTCGCGCTCTGGTCGGTGGTCGCGGCTCTCATCGCGATGAGCAACGACCCAGACGCGGCCGGATTCGCCGATCCCGCGATCGCCTACACGATCTTCCAGGAAGGGCGTCCGCCCGACGAAATGAACGTCTGGCTTGGCGCGAACTCGCACGGGGAGATGGGCTGGTTTCGCTCGCACACGCTCAATCTCGCTTCCGCTCCCGAGCAGACCGGCGCCTGGGGCGCGACGATCTCGTTCGGCTACGCCGTCATGCACATGGTCTTTCACGGCCTTCCGAATCAGCGGATGCGTCTACGGCAGGACGCTCAACGATCTTTGCGTCGGATCTGGACGCCGCGCGACCGCGTCGCGTGGCCGCCGAAGCTGGTCATGCGCCCGCACGACCTTTCGCCGCTCGCATTGGTTGTCGGGGATCAGTCCTCCTTTGAGCGAGCCATCTCTGGCTGACTTCGGTTGTTGATCCTCAGTCAAACCCGCACACTGGCGCATTGACTGGCGCATTGCCCATCGACGGTTCAGTGATCAAGCGGGTCGGCTCGCCGAATTCGGCTCCACAACAGAAAACGCCCCGCCGGGGAGGCGGGGCGCTTCTGGGGTTACTACAGGGAGGAGAGATATGTATCTCTATATATGTGGATCCGTGGGAGGTAGGTGAGCCCAGTTGTGCTGAGGGCGCCTGCTGTGGGAAGCAGCGGGGGCCATATGTTCAGCGCGGGACTCAGCCAAAAAGTCTTGGTGATGCTCCTTAATCGGTTGCTCCGTACGAATCCTTGACTCAAGGTACGAACATACGTGCGATTTGTGTGTGAGGGGGGTCACAGAGACCCCCTGCACGGGGGGTACTTTTGCCCTCTGCGCGCCTTGGGTGCGCTGCTCGGGGCTCAGTAGAGCGGATTTCTCATCCCCTCCGGTAAAGAACTTGTTGCATCGCTCCTCGATACAAGGGAGGAACCGCCGTTCGGGGGGTCTCGCTGTAGCGTTCGGGCGGTGAAGAAGGCCCGGATAGACGCGGTTTTGGCGGAGCAAGGGCTGTTCCCCTCACGCACGGCCGCGGCCGGGGCGGTGCGGGCCGGGGAAGTGCGGGTCGGGCCTGACGGGCCGGTTGCCCTGCGGCCGAGCCAGCTGGTCGAGCCGGAAGCGGCACTGATCGTCGACGCCGGCCCCCGTTACGTGTCGCGCGGAGGCACCAAGCTGGAGAACGCGCTCGAGGCGCTCGGGATCGACCTCGCCGGGCGCGAGTGCCTCGACGTCGGCGCCTCGACCGGCGGCTTCACCGATTGCATGTTGCAGCGGGGGGCGGCGCGGGTAGCGGCGGTCGACGTCGCCTACGGGCAGATCGACGTCAGCCTGCGCGAGGATCCGCGGGTCGCCGTGATCGAGCGGTTGAACGCGCGCGAGCTGCTGCCCGGCGACCTGCCCTTCGCGCCCTCCTTCGCCACCGTCGACGTCTCCTTCATCTCACTGACCAAGATCCTGCCGGCGGTGGCCCGCTGCCTGGCGCCGGGCGGCGAGGCGCTGGCGATGGTCAAGCCGCAGTTCGAGCTCGGCCGCAAGCGGGTCGGCCGCGGCGTCGTCCGCGACGCCGGCGACCGCCGCGAGGCGATCCTCACCGTCGCCGAAGCGGCGCGCGAGATCGGCCTGCCGGTGCGCGGCTTCGCCTCCTCGGGGCTGCCCGGCCCGAAGGGCAACCGCGAGACCTTCGTCCGCTGCGGCGGCGAGGGCCCGGTGGTCGACGACCTCGAGGCGGCGATCCTGGCGGCGGAGGAGGGGGAGTGAAGACCGCGGCCATGATCGCCCACGAACACCCGCCGAAGACGGTGGAGGCGGTGGCGCTTGCCGAGCGCCTCGCCGGCGAGGCCGGGTGGGAGCTCGTCCCCGCTGAGCAGGCGGACGCGCCCGACCTCTGCCTGGTGTTTGGCGGCGACGGCTCGATCCTTCGCGCCCTGCGCCTCTTCGCCCATACGGAGGTCCCCGTTTTCGGGGTCAACTTCGGCACCGTCGGCTTCCTCGCGGCGGTCGAGCGCAACGAGGCCGAGGCCGGCATCCGCCGCGCCTTCGCCGGCGAGATCGAGACGATCGGCCTGCCCGGCCTGGAGGTCAGCGTCGGTGGAGTCACGGGGCTCGGCCTCAACGACGTCACCCTGGCCCGCCGCCCGCACGACCGGGTCGCCGAGTTGAGCTACCGGATCGCCGGCAAGGAGGTCGGGCACGTGCGCTGCGACGGCCTCGTCGCCGCCACCCCCGCCGGATCGACCGGGTACAACCTCGCCAACCAGGGCCCGATCCTGGCATGGGGGGTGAAGGGATACGTGGTCAGCTACATCTCGCCCCACTCGCTGACCGCGCGTGCGCTCGTCGTCGCCCCCGGCGACGTCCTCCACGTCGGCAACGCCGAGGGGCGCGAGCCGGTCGACGTCGCGATCGACGGCGAGCAGCTGGCCGACCTCGAGGCGGGGGCGATGCTGGAGGTGCGCTTCGTCGACGGGGTCGGGCGGCTCGCGCAGCTGCCAGGGTCGAGCTTCTACCAGCGCATTCGCGAGAAGTTCGGGCACCTGGCGGTCTGAGAAGCCGGTGCAACCGGTTCTTTAGGGTGGCGGGCGATGGAGCGCAGATGGTGGACCCTCGTCCTGATCTCGACCGCGACGTTCATGCTGCTGCTGGACATCACGGTCGTCAACGTCGCCCTGCCCGACATCCAGCGCGAACTGAACGCCAGCCTCTCCAGCCTGCAGTGGGTGGTCGACGCCTACTCGCTGACCCTGGCCGCCTTCCTGCTCACCGCCGGCTCGCTCGGTGACCGGCTCGGCCGCCGCCGCGTCTTCACCCTCGGCTTCGCCCTCTTCACCTTCGCCTCCTTCCTCTGCGGGATCGCCGGCGACCCGACCCTGCTGAACCTGGCCCGCGGCCTGCAGGGGGTCGGCGGCGCCGCCATGTTCGCCACCTCGCTGGCGCTGATCGGGCAGGAGTTCCACGGCAAGGACCGGGCGACCGCGTTCGGCGTCTGGGGGGCGACGGTCGGCGGCGCCGTCGCGATCGGCCCGCTGGTCGGCGGCCTGATCACCGAGCACCTCGGCTGGGAGTGGATCTTCTTCGTCAACATCCCGATCGGCATCACCGCGATCGTGCTCACCGAGCGCAAGATCGCCAACGTCGTCTCCCCGGACCCCGAGCCGGTCGACCTGCCGGGCCTGGTCACCTTCTCCAGCGCCCTCTTCCTGCTGATCTTCGGACTGATCCGCGGCAACCCGGAGGGCTGGGGGAGCCCGCTGATCCTCGCCTGCCTCGGCGGTGCCGCGGCTCTGCTGATCGGCTTCGTCGCGATCGAGGCCCGCAGCGCCCACCCGATGCTGGACCTGACCCTGTTCCGCAAACCGGCCTTCAACGGCGTCTCCGCCGTCGCCTTCGGGCTCTCGGCGGGGATGTTCGCGATGTTCCTCTACCTGACCATCTACATGCAGGGGGTGCTCGACTTCTCGCCGCTGGAGGCGGGCCTGCGCTTCCTGCCGCTGACCTTCCTCTCCTTCATCGCCTCGCCGATCGCCGGCACGCTCTCGCACAAAGTCCCGATCCGGATCCTGCTCGGGCTCGGGCTCGGGCTGGTCGGGGTCGGGCTGCTGTTGATGCACGGCGTCACCGCCGACTCGGAGTGGACGGCGCTGCTCGCTGGGTTCCTGATCGCCGGCGTCGGCATCGGCGTCACCAACCCGGGGATCGGCCAAGCCGCAATCGCGGTCGTGCCGGTGGAGAAATCGGGGATGGGCTCCGGCATCAACACCACCTTCCGCCAGGTCGGCATAGCCACCGGGATCGCCGCTCTGGGGGCGGTGTTCCAGTCGCGGGTGGACTCGGAACTGTCGAAGCTGCTGCCAAACGCTCCCGACGGTCTCGGGGAACTGGTCGCCTCCGGTGGGTCTCGCGCCGCCGCCACGGTCGCCTCCGGCCCCGAAAAGACGCAGATCATCGACGCCGCCAACACCGCCTTCGTCAGCGGCTTCAACGAGATCATCCTGATCGCCGCGGTGCTCTCCTTCGTCGGCGCGGCTCTCGGCTTCTTCCTGGTCCGCTCACGCGACTTCGTGCAGCCGACCGACGGCCCGGCCGAGCCCAGCGTCGGCTGAGCTGCGGCCAACGCCGCTAGCCGGTGCTCTCCCCATCATCTCCTCGGTCCTTGAGCTCGATGCGGACACTCTCCATCCGCGCCTGCAACTCCTCGTCCGAGTCCCCTTCGCGGGAATCGTCTAGCTCTACCTCGAGCGCCTCTGCTAGGCGCGCCCAGACCTTGTGCGCGCGCAGCGCCTCCGCTCGCTCCGTTTCCAGTCGCAGTTCGCCCCGCTGGTCGGCGCGGTCTTCGCCGTTCTCGTGGGCGGCTCGCACTTCCTGGGAGCGCGCGTCGGCCCAGGCGAGGACACTGTTCTCGGCCGGCGCAGACCCGTTCGAGCCAGGTTTCCCGGCGAGTTCGGCGAGCGCGTCGAAGAGTCCCTCCGACATCGAGTCGGCGGCGCTGGCGCCACGCGCCTCATGGCTGAAGTCGAGGTCGCATTCGAACGCCGCCGATTCGATCCACTCTTCGAGCAGCCCGAGCCAATCGAGCCGCGCCTGCCAGCTCAAGTGCTCGCGGCTGGCCTTGCCCAGTGCCGACCAGATCCTCTCCTCGAACCTCCACCAGCTCGCCACCTCGTTCGCGTCGGGGCGGGCCTGGCTCGCGCGTATCCGCCAGGCGGCGGCGAAGACCTCCGCGCCTTCGTGCATGACCCGGAGGGTGAATCGTTTGACATCCGCTTTACGTGAGGAGAGACCTTTGGGGAGGGTGCGAGGGAGGTGATGACTGGCCCACAGTTTGAACTCGTCCTTGTCGCGAAGCCCGCCCAGGTCGGCATCGTCGATCACCACCCAGTCGGCCTGGGAGGCGATCCTCTGGCTGCCGGCGCGGTGTGCGTACTTCTCGAGCAGGGCGATCGCTTGGCGGACGATGGCCGGTTGCTCGACCCCCTCCTTCAGCGCCTGTAGCCGCTTGATTACCCGGCGTTCTTTGTTGTGGTTGTGGACGACGGATTCGTCGCGCAAAAGCGATGCGACCGCACAGGCCGCGTTGTAGTAGAGCTGCCAGGCGTCTTCGCGCCAATGGGCCAGGTGGCGGCGGATGGCCAGATGGCGCATCGTCCGTCGCCACCAACCGGTTGCGGGGAATGGCCAGCGCCTGGTCATCGCCCGGTGGGCCTCGCGGATCTCGCCGATCCAGCGGTCGCGCTCGGCCAAGTTTTTCTTGCCCCGATAGCGGCGCTCGACCTGGCTTTCGAGGCTCGCGGCGATCCGGGTCCTGACCAGGAGCTTCGACGTCCGGATCGCGGGACGGGTGAACTCGGCCCGCCGCCGGAGGCTGCGCTGCCGGCCCTGCAGCTGCTCCAGCCGCCGTAGGCCAAGGATTTGCAGGACGACTTCAATCCGCCGTTCGCGCACCCCCGATTCGGTGCGTTGCTTGAACGGTTTGAGGGACTCGCTGGGCTTGCTGGCATCGTGATCAATCGTGCGCAGGAGCGAGAGCAGGAGCTTCGAGCGGCCGCGCCTGAGCACCGCGGACGTTGCCCGCTTCAGAGGCTTCGGAAATTCGTTGGGGGAAAGGTGGAGACCCTCGGAGAACGTCGGATCGCATTTGAGTGCGCTGATCAGCTCGTCGCGGCGGTCCTGCCGCTCCCGGTCCCGCCGGGTCTGCTTCTGCTTCTTGATCGCGGAGCCTTTCACCCACTGGGCGGCGACGAGGCCGTTGCTCAGCATCACGGCGAGTCGGTAAAGGGCAAGTAGGTAAACGCGGCGATCGGGGCCCCGCCAGACCTTGCGGTCCGCCTCGCCGACGATCGCCTCATAGGTGACCCAGGCGTCGAGGTACAAGGCGAGACGCTCCTGCAGCATCGCGATCTTCAGTCGCAGGTTGGGGTTGAGGGGGTCCTCGTCAAGGGCGTGGTGGTATGCATCGAGCGCCTGCTCGAGCCGGTGCGCCTCTTCGTGTTCCCGGGCCGAGTAGTAGTGGTTCATCAGACTGAGGGGAACTGGGCGCGTCCACTGAGTCCAGGGTCCGCGGTCCCGCTTTCTCACCCGCGGGTACAGGGCGCCGGCCACGGCCATTGCTGCGGCTCGCGCTCCGCTCTCCCAGCTTGCCTCCTCGAGGGCGACGTTGAGCAGGGTGCGGTTTCCGCGCCGCCGTTCGATCAGCTGCACCGAGATCCGCCCGCCGGAGCCCTCGCGCGGGCGCAGGGTGGCCCAGACTTCGTAAGCGGAGTCCGGCCAGACCGCCTTGAATATCCGCCCGGCGGCGCTGGCGACGTCCCGGCTGACCCCTTGCCCAACGCCTTCGACTATTTCCACCAGGGGCGCCCCCGGCGCACGCTCCGGGAGCGGGTCGAGCCCATCGAGCCGCAGCGCCGCTAGCTGCTCGCGGAACAGCGAGGTGACCCAGGTGGATTCGTGGCCGCTGTCGGCGGACATGGCCCAGGTGAAGCTGGAGATCTGGACCCGGGGGGTGCGGCCGCGCCAGAAGAGGAGTAGCCAGCGGACGATGCGCAGCAGGGCGACGGTGGCGATGATCGCCAACACCGGCGGCCAGATCTTGGTGAGGATCTCGCCGGTCGGGTCGAGCAGGTCGCCGAGCCAGTCGAATGCGGCGCCGAGCCAGTCGACGACGTCCGTGATCGCGCTCCCCATCGATCCCCGCGGCACTACAGCCATAGTTTCAGTATTCAACTATCTCTCATCAGTACTGGTGGGTTTATCTGCGACACGGGGGTGCGTCGAGGTCCTCGCAGATAGCGCGAAAACGGGCGGGATCGGTCCGGCTTCGCTGGTACACAGATTTGGTGCTGCGCGAGCTGAGAATCGAGAACCTGCTGCTGATCGAGCGGGCCGAACTGCGGCTGGGTGAGGGACTGAACGCGATCACCGGCGAGACCGGGGCGGGGAAGACGGTGTTGGCGCACTCACTGGACCTGTTGATGGGCGGCAAGGCGAAAGGGCAGATCGTGCGGCCGGGGGCGGAGGAGGCCTGGGTTGAGGGGGTCTTTGATCTCCCCAGCGGGCTGTTGGGCGAGCCGGAGTTCGAGGAGATCGCGGAGCGGCTGCCGGAGGGGGCCGACGAGGTCGTGCTGGGACGGCGGGTCTCGGCCGGAGGCCGGACCAGTGCGTTCGTCGCCGGGCGGGCGGCGACCGCGGCCGACCTGAAGCTGATCGGCGGGCGACTGCTCGCCTTCTACGGCCAGCACGAGCACCGCAAGCTGACGATCGCCTCGGCGCAGCTGGAGATCCTCGACGGGTTCGCGGGCGCTGAGCATCTGGAGCTGCGGCGGCAGTACCGCGAGGCGCACCGCGAGTTCGGGCAGCTGGCCGCGGAGCTGGCGGAGCTGCGCGAGCGGGAAGGGTCTCGGGAGCGCGACCTGGACCTGTATCGCTACGAGCTGTCGGAGATCGAGGAGGTGGCGCCCGATCCTGAGGAGCGGGCCGGGATCGCGGCCGAGCGCGAGCGGCTGCGCCACGCCGAGGGTCTGCGCGAGGCGGCGTCGGGCGCCCACGCCGGGCTCGCCGGTGCCGAGGAGGACGGCGGCGGCGCCACCGCGGCGCTGGCGCAGGCGGAAGCGCTGTTGCAGGGCGCGGCCGGGCTCGATCCCCAGCTCGACGCGGTGGCCGAGCGCGTGGCGGCGCTGGCGGTCGAGCTCGGCGACGTCGGCTCGGAGCTGCGCGAGTACGCCGAGGGGCTGGAGGCCGACCCGGGCGCGCTGGCGGCGATCGAGGAGCGGCTGGAGGCGATCGACCGGCTCGAGCGCAAGCACGGCGGCAGCGTCGAGTCGGTGCTGGCGCACGCCGAGCGCTGCCGGGCGGAGATCGCGCGGCTGGAGGGCGCCGAGGTGCGGGGCGCCGAGGCGGAGGCGGCGTTGGCCGCGGCCGAGGCGCGGCGGGCCGATCTGGGCAAGCGGCTCAGCGCCGGCCGCAAAAAGGCGGCGCGGCCACTGGAGAAGCGGGTCGCGGCTGAGCTGGAGCAGCTCTCGATGGCCGGCGCCACGCTGGAGGTGGTGCTGGAGCCGCACCCCGAGGGGTATGGCGCCGCGGGTCGCGAGACGGTCGAGCTGCGGGTCGCTCCCAACCCCGGGATCGAGGCGGCGCCGCTGCGCGACGCGGCTTCCGGCGGCGAGCTCTCGCGGGTGATGCTGGCGCTGAGCGGGCTCGGAGCCGCGGCCGACGCCGGCACCCTGGTCTTCGACGAGATCGACGCCGGGATCGGCGGCAACACCGCCCGGGTGGTCGGCGAGCGGCTGCGAGCGCTGGGGGAGGGGCGACAGGTTCTCTGCATCACCCACCTGCCGCAGGTCGCCTCGCTGGCCGAGGTCCACTTCCGGCTCGAGAAGGCGGTCGCCGGCGGCCAGGCGGTGGCGAGCGTGGAGCGGCTCGACGGCGAGGCGGTGGTGGAGGAGATCCGCCGCATGCTCGGCGGCGAGCAATCGGATGCGGCGGCGACTCAGCACGCCCGCGAGCTGCTGAAGGCCGCCTGACCCCTTGTCGGTCGCCCGTCTCTTCACCTAGGCTGCGGGGATGGCAACCACTTCCCGCCGGCGCCTCCCAGCTCTGCTCGGGCGTCGCAACGGGGCCCGGCCGGACGCGCCGATCGAAGGCACGGCCCGGCTCGGGGAGCGGACCAAGCACCTGGTCAAGCGCCTGCGCCCGGGCGACGTCGCCGTGATCAACCACGTCGACATCGACCGCATCGCCGCCGAGGAGCTGATCGAAGCCGGCGTCGCCGCGGTGCTGAACGCGGCGCCCTCTTCCACCGGCCGCTATCCCAATGCCGGGCCGTTGATGCTGGCGCGGGCCGGGGTGCGGCTGATCGACGCCCCCGACGCCGGGCTCTTCGAGCTCCTCAACGACGGCGAGCGGGTCGTGGTCGACGGCGGCACGGTGCGGGTCGCCGACCAGGAGGTGCTGCGCGGCCGCGTGCTCGAGGTGGCCGAGCTCGAACGCCAGCTGCAGGAGCAGCGGCAGCGGATCGACGCGGCGCTGGCCGAGTTCGCCGAGAACACGGTCGCCCACGTGCGCGAAGAGACCGACCTGCTGACCGGCGCCGTCGACTTTCCCTCGACCAAGGCCTCCTTCCGCGACCGCCACGTGCTGATCGTCGTCCGCGGCGAGCGCCACCGCCGCGACCTCAAAGCCCTGCGCGCCTACATCCGCGACGTGCGGCCGCTGATCGTCGCCGTCGACGGCGGCGCCGACGGGGTGCTGGAGGCGGGGCTGAAGCCGGACGTGATCCTCGGCGACATGGACTCGGCCTCCGACGCGGCGCTCGGGTGCGGCGCCGAGCTGATCGTCCACGCCTATCCCGACGGCCGCGCCCCCGGCTGCGACCGCCTGCTCGACGCCGGCCTGCCGCACAAGGTCGTGCCCGCCGCCGGGACCAGCGAGGACGTGGCGATGCTGATGGCCTTCGAGAAGGGGGCGGCGCTGATCGTCAGCGTCGGCGCCCACTTCAACCTGATCGAGTTCCTCGACCGCAAGCGCGGCGGCATGTCCTCGACCTTCCTCACCCGGCTGCGGATCGGCGAGCGCCTGGTCGACGCCAAGGGAGTGAGCCGGCTCTACAACCCGAGCTCGACCCTGGCGCCGGCCGCCTTCTTCGCGGTCGCCTTCGCGATCCTGCTGACGATCCTGATCATCACCTCGCCCGCCCTCAACGACGTCTTCGAGCTGTTCTGGCTGAAGGTCCGCATCTGGCTTGGGATCTAGGAGGGGCTAGGCTCGCCGGCGCCGACCATCTAGCCTTCGGTCGCTGATGGGGTACAGCGCTCGCTACCACACCACCTCGCTGATCGCGGTCTTTCTCGCGCTCGCGATCGGGATCCTGATCGGCGCCGAGTTCGGCGGCGACGCCCTGACCAACACCCGCAAGGACCTCGAGAACAGTCTCGTCGGCAACCTCCAGGACGCGCGCTCCAAGGCGGGGGAGCTGAACGCCGAGCTGGGCCGCTCGAACGAGTTCGCCGAACGGGTCTACCCGGTGCTGACCAGCGAGCGGCTGGAGGGGAAGCGGGTCGCGATCGTCGCCCTCGGCGGGCTGCCGAGCGAGCTCAGCGCGGCGGTCGAGGAGGCGCTGGCGCCGACCGGGGCGCGCCTGGTCGGGGTCGGGGTGGTGCGCGAGCCGGTCGACGTCAACGGCCTCGCCGCCGACCTCTCGAAAACCCGCTTCTTCGACCTGCAGACGAACCCGGACCAGCTGACCGCGCTGGGGACCGGGTTGGGACGGCAGCTGGTGATCGGCGGCACCCTGCCCGAGGTCGTTCGCGGCCACCTCTTCTCCCGCGCCAGCGGCAGCTTCGGCGCCCTCGACGGGGTGATCGTCGTCCGCGACCAGCCCCAGGACATGGGCCCGGTCCAAAAGGCCAAAGCCGGCCAGTTCGAAGCGGCGCTGATCGGCGGCATCGCGGCGACGCGGACGGCGGCGGTGGGGATCGAGACGACCAGCGCCGACCCCTCCTCGGTCTCCTTCTTCCAGGGCAACGACCTCTCCAGCGTCGACGACGTCGACGTCACCGCGGGCAAGCTGGCGATGGTCTTCGCGATGCTCGGCGCCGAGGGCAGCTTCGGGGTCAAGGGCAGCGCCGACCGGCTGCTCCCGGACCTGCTGACCCAGGGGGGCTGAGCCGTCTACTGGATCGGGTTCCCGCTGGCGATCGGCGTGGCGCTGCTGGTCGTCCCCGCCGGGGCGCGCGGCCTGCGCGACGCCGGCCTGGTGCGCGAGAACTACCGCGGCGCCAACCTCGCCTTCCCGCTGGGGGCGGTGCTGGCGACGGCGGCGCTGGTGGCGCTGGCGCCGCTCGCCTTCTTCGACGACCGCGCCGACCTCGACCTGCTGGCGCCGGAGCTGCGGCGCTGGCTGCCCTACCTGCTGGGCATCGCCTTCCTCGGCTTCCTCGACGACGCGCTCGGCCAGGGCCAGGCGGCGGCGACCCCGCGCGGCTGGCGCGGGCACTGGCGGGCGTTGCGCGAGGGGCGGCTCTCGACCGGGGCGATCAAGGCGATCGGGGCGCTGGCGCTGGCGGCTTACGTGGTCTCGGGGCGCGGGCTGGAGGACTGGCGCTACGTCGCCGACGTCGCCCTGCTGATCCTCGCGACCAACCTCTTCAACCTGCTCGACCTGCGGCCGGGGCGGGCGGAGAAGGGGCTGGCGCTGCTCGGCGCGGGGCTCTGCCTCGGCGCCTGGACGCTGGCGCCGATCGAGCTGCTGGGGATCTTCGCCGGGCCGGTCCTGGTCGGGGCCTGGCTGACCCTGGGGGAGAAGGCGATGTTGGGAGACACCGGCTCGAACCTGATCGGGGCGATCGCGGGGGTCTGGCTGCTCACCGTTCTCGGCGGCGACGGCCGGCTGATCGCCCTCGCGGCAGTTGCGGCACTCACCGTTTATGGCGAGTTGCGGTCTATTTCGGCGACGATCGAATCGGTTCCGCCACTGCGCTGGCTAGACTCGCTCGGCAGAGCATGAGTCCGACCAACAAAGGCGACACGCGGTTCATCTTCGTCACCGGCGGGGTGGTCTCGGCTCTCGGCAAGGGGATTGCCGCCGCTTCGATCGGGCGCCTCCTGGTTTCCCGCGGTTTCCGGGTCCAGTTGCAGAAGTTCGACCCCTACATCAACGTCGACCCGGGGACGATGAGCCCGTTCCAGCACGGCGAGGTCTTCGTCACCGAGGACGGCGCCGAGACCGACCTCGACCTCGGCCACTACGAGCGCTTCACCGACTCCAACACCTCGCGCGCCTCCAACGTCACCGCCGGCGCCGTCTACAACTCGGTGATCAAGCGCGAGCGCCGCGGCGACTACCTCGGAGCCACCGTGCAGGTGATCCCGCACATCACCAACGAGATCAAGCAGCGGATCCTGATCGTCGCCGAGTCGCAGTCGGTCGACTTCGTGCTGACCGAGATCGGCGGCACCGTCGGCGACATCGAGTCGCTGCCCTTCCTCGAGTCGATCCGCCAGCTGTACACGGACCTGGGGCCGAAACGGAGCATGTTCATCCACCTCACCCTGGTGCCCTACGTCGGCCACGCCGGGGAGCTGAAGACGAAGCCGACCCAGCACTCGGTCAACGAGCTGCGGCGGATCGGGATCCAGCCGCACGCGCTGGTCTGTCGCTCCGAGGGCCGCCTCGACCGCGAGATTCGCGGCAAGATCGCGCTCTTCGCCAGCCTTCCCGTCGACAGCGTCGTCTCCGCCCACGACGTCGACAACATCTACAAGGTGCCACTCGCCTTCCGCGCCGAAGGCGTCGACGACATCGTCCTCGACCATTTCGGAATGGAGGCGCCCTCGCCGGACCTGGCCGAGTGGGAGGCGATGGTGCGCCGCGCCGACTCCGCCAGCGGCGAGGTCAAGATCGCCGTCGTCGGCAAGTACGTGCAGCTCGCCGACGCCTACAAGTCGGTGATCGAGGCGCTCGAGCACGGCGGCTTCCACCACGGCATCGGCGTCAAGGTCGAGCTGGTCGATTCCGAGAACCTGGACCCGGAGAAGCTGGAGGGGATGGACGGGATCCTGATCCCCGGCGGCTTCGGCGAGCGCGGCATCGAGGGCAAGGTGGCGGCGGCGCGGATCGCCCGCGAGCGCTCGATTCCCTACCTCGGAATCTGCCTCGGCATGCAGATCGCGGTCGTCGAGTTTGCCCGCACCGTCTGCGGCATGGAGGGCGCGAACTCGGCCGAGTTCGACCCGGAGACGCCGTTCCCGGTCGTCGATCTGCTGCCGGAGCAGAAGGAGGTCTCCGACATGGGCGGGACGATGCGGCTCGGTGCCGACCCGGTGAAGCTGCACGAGGGCACCAAAGCGCGAGAGATCTTCGGCGAGGCCGTCATCTACAAGCGCCACCGCCACCGTTACGAGGTCAACAACCAGCTGCGGCGCCGGCTCGAAGACGAGGGCCTGGTCTGCGGCGGCACCTCGCCGGACGAGCGCCTGGTCGAGATGGTCGAGCTTCCCGACCACCCATTCTTCGTCGCCTCCCAGTACCACCCGGAGTTCAACTCCCGGCCCAACCGGCCCGAGCCGCTCTTTCGCGAGTTCGTCGGCGCCGCCGCCAGCCACGCCGGCAAGCGGCCGGCAAACGGCGGCGAGCTCGAGGTGGCCGAGGAAGGCGCCGAGCCGGTGGCCGAGCGCGATGCCGGCGTCCAGCGCTCGGGCTGAGGGCTCGCGGGTAGCGCCCTCAGCGCGATAGAACGAGCACCGCCAGCGCGACCCAGCCGATAGTGGACAGCACGAACGCGCTTGCGTTCACCGTCCGGAAGGCGAGGGACTGACGCGACAGCTCGGCGTTCACGGCCAGCGGCAGGAAGAGCAGCGGCTGCAGGAACGCACCCGCCACCAGGAGGGTGCCGATCCAGGTTGGGATCGGGTCTGCTGCGATCCCCACGGCAGTGAGGATCGTGCCCATGAACAACATGTCGAGGTGGGATTGACGAATGCGGCCGAGGTGGCGCAGGCCGATGCGCCTCAGCATCTCCGGCTTCTCCACGGTGGCAACCATCAGCCAGCCCGAGAGTGCGGCAATCGTCAACTCGCAGATACCCAGCTTCGCCATGACCGGCACGGAAACCCCCTGAAATTGAATGTCGTTCTAGTTCTAGAAGATAATAGTAGCTCTGGTATTATCCTCAGTATGGCTTCAGCCGTCGCTCCCGCCAAACGCAGCCGAGCTGCGTCCAGCCCGCGGATGCAGAGGCGCAAGGCGCGTACCGCGGCCGCGATCCTGGATGCCGCCGGGGACCTCTTCCTAAGCCGCGGCTACGCGGCAACGACGATGGAGGATCTGGGCGAGCTCGCGGACGTCGCGGTTGGCTCCATCTACGCCCACTTCACGAGCAAGGCCGGGGTCTATGAGGCTTTGATCGACCGCGCGCTGGAGCTGGACAAGCGCTACTGCGACGAGGGGTTCGACTCCGGTGCGACGCCGGTGGAGCGGCTGGTCGGCCTCGCCGACGGCTACCTGCGCTTCGCCCGCGAGCACCCCGGCTACTACCAGATCTTCCGGTTCCCGCCGCCCGACCGCCCTACGCCTGAGGAGGCGCCGAGAGCCGCGTCGCGGGTCTCGCAGCGGATCAAGGACGAGACGGCGCGCATGGCAACCGAGCTGCGCAGGGCCCGGGAGCAGGGCCTGATCACGCGGCAGATCGATGTCAAGAGCACCGCCAGCTTCCTCTGGGCGGCCTGGGACGGGGTGATCGCATGCCACCTCGGGCCCGGAAACATGGGCCTCAGCGATGGGGAGTTCGAGGCGGTGCTCGACCGGGCCCGCGAGACATTCGCGATCGGTCTGCTCACCGACCCGGATACGACGTTGTCAGAAAAGCCAGGAGTCTGAGGGCGCGAGCTAAGCGCCGTAGGAGGTCACGATGGATGGGAAGCACTTGAAGCCGCGCGCGCTCGTCATTCTCTGCGCGCTGACCGCAATGGTCTTTTCCGCCGTTACGGCCAGCGCCGGCGCGGCATCGACGGTCACCTGGCTCGACGGCTACGCCGCTCCCGGCACGCCCGAGAACCTGAACAAGGTCGGGGTGATCAAAGTCGGGCCCAAGCGGGCCAAGAACGTGCTCGTCCTGGAGCCGGGAAGTCCGGCCGGCGCTACCTACTTCGTGCCCCTTGCGAAATGGGTCGTCGAAAAAGCCCCGGGCTGGCAGGTCTGGTCGGTGGAGCGGCGTCAGAACCTGCTCGAGGATCACTCGGTATTCGACATGGCCAAGACGGGCCAGGCGAGCGCAAAACAGATGTTCGACTACTACCTCGGCTATCTCACGGAACCCGCGATCAGTCCACACATCGAGCCGGTGAAAGACGAGGCAGTGCCCTTTGCTCGGGGGTGGGGCATGCGTGTGGCGGTCGAGGATCTGGCTCGGGTGATCGCGGCGGCCAAGCGTCAGGGGGGCAAGGTCGTGCTCGGCGGTCATTCGCTTGGAGCATCGATCACCACCGCCTACGCGACCTGGGACTTCCGCGGAAAACCCGGCGCGAGGTCGCTCGCGGGATTGGTCTACGACGACGGGAGCGTCAACGCGCCGATAACGGCTCAGCAGGCGACCGAAGCACTCCAGGCGCTCAGCATCGCCACCCCGTGGTCCTCCCTCAACGGAATTCCGGCCCCGACCGTCGGCCTGTTCTCGGCGATGCTCGGAACGACCGCGCAGGTCGAACCGACCGCACCCTCGGTCGTCCAGGAATTCTTCCTGCGGCCGGAAGCGCTCAGGCCCCCGCTGCCGGTGACAAACGTCGGCATGCTCGGTTACGCGACGGGCACGCAATCCTCCAAACTGAGCTACGCGGCCCAGGCGAATATGGGTTCGCTCGACACCTCGACCAACCCAGCCGGCTGGAGCACGGCGGGAGCGCTGACGCCCATCGATCGCTATGCCGCGATGCTCGCGGGGGCGGGTGTCACCGGCGCCGACGGGACCGAGTGGTATTTCCCGCAGCGACTCCTGATCGATGCCCAGGCGGTCAACAGGGGCAAGGCCAGCCCTGCTCAGAAGGTGCTCGGCCTTCGCGCGACGCTCGGCAACGAGCTTCCAAAACGGCTTCGAATCTACGCCTTCGGCGCCTACCACGGGAAAGAGACCCTCGCCGAGGTAACCGCGCTGGCCCGCCAGTCGGGGATCCCGCAGCGCAATCTGACCCTGGTCGACCGGCAGGCCTCCTACGCGCACAACGACCCCGCCGCCGCTTATCCCAACAACGTCTTCTTCAGCAAGCTGGTGCGGTTCCTGGGCACGATCAGCGCTCCGGCGAAAGGAAGGAAGTGAAGCGTCAGTAGCTGCGGTGCTCGGGCCGAGCGCATAGCCTTTCGGCTGTGAGCTCGCCGTTGCACGAGAGGTTCGTCACGCTCTGCGAGATTCCCAGCCCGACCGGGGAGGAGCGCGAGGTCGCCGACACGGTGGCCGCGGAGCTCCGGGCGCTTGGGCTGGAGGTCTCAGAGGACGACGCCGCCGGCCCGGCCGAAGCGGGCGCCGGCAACCTGCTGGCGCGGCTGCCGGGTCAGCGCGACGAGTGGGTGATGTTCTGCGCCCATCTCGACACCGTGCCGCACCGCGGGCGGGTCGAGGTGATCGACGACGAAGGCGTCTTCCGCAGCCGCGGCGAGACGATCCTCGGAGCCGACAACAAGGCCGCCGTCGCCGTCTTCATGGAGCTGGTCGCGCGCCACGCGTCCTCGCCGCCGCCAATCGGGATCGAGCTGGTGCTGACGGTCGCCGAGGAGCAGGGGCTGCGCGGCGCGAAAGCCTTCGACGTCGGCTCGCTGCGCTCGCGCCAGGGCTTCGTCCTGGACCACGCCGGGCCGGTCGGCGAGGTGATCGTGCAGACGCCGACCCAGCAGAAGATCCTCGCCGACTTCGCCGGGGTCGAGGCCCACGCCGGGATCCGGCCCGAGGACGGCTCCAGCGCGATCGCCGCCGCCGCGGCGGCGATCCAGCGGATGGAGCTCGGTCGCCTCGACGAGGGCACGACCGCCAACGTCGGCCTGATCTCCGGCGGCACCTCGGGCAACGTCGTCCCCGGCCACTGCGGCATCCACGCCGAGGCGCGGAGCCTCGACGCGGCCCGGGCAGCCGAGGTCGCCGGAGCGATCTCCGAGGCCTGCGCCTGGGGCGCCAGCGAGCACGGCTGCGACGTCGACGTGCGGATCGAAGAGCTGTTCCGCGGCTACGAGGTGCCATCGAGCTCGGCGGCGCTTGGGTTCGCCGAAGCGGGGCTGCGCAGCGCCGGCCTGGAGCCGGCGCGGGTCGCGATCGGCGGCGGCAGCGATGCCAACGCCTTCCGCCGTGAGGGCTACGACTGCGTCCTGCTCGCCAACGGCACCGATGCCGTCCACACCTCCGACGAGATGGTCCCGGCGGCCAGCCTGGAGAAGATGCTCGATGTCTGCGAGGGGATCGTTGTGGCGGCCGCCGCGGGCGCGACCGCGGCGGGCGAGGCGGACCGGGCGAGCGCGGGCGAGGCGTGAGCGGCCGCCTCGAGCTGCGGCGCGGCGTCGTCGTCTCCGAGGATCCGCTCCTGGTCGAGGTCGCCGGCGAGCGCCGGCCGGCCTGGGCCGACGAGGTGCTGCTGGGGGAGATGCGCGAGGGCGACGAGGTCCTCGTCAACGTCGCCGCGCTCGATCTCGGGCTCGGCTCCGGCGGCTTCGACGTCGTCCACGTCAACCTCACCCGCGGTCTGGAGGGCGGCGGCGCGGGGGAGGGGCACGTGATCAAGCTCAACTACAGCTCGCTGCAGCACGCGGTCGAGGCGGTGGAGGAGAAATCGGGGCGAGAAAACCGCGCCAGTGGCGGAAAAGTCACCCCAACTTTGGGGAGTGGCGTCCGGGTGCTCGTCCTGCCGCTGCACGGGCACCTGGCGCCGGCGGCCTGGGCGGCGGCCGAGGCGTCGCCGGGGCTGCGGGTCGGGTACGTGCAGACGGCGGGCGGGGCGCTGCCCGGCTCGCTTTCCCGCGACGTCGCCGAGCTGCGCGAGCGCGGCCTGCTCTGCGGCCAGATCACCGCGGCGCCCGCCTACGGCGGTGAGGAGGAGGCGCTGAGTACGGTCGGCGCCCTCGACGCGGCCGCCAACCGGCTCGGCTGGGACGCGATCCTGGTCGGCCCCGGACCCGGGATCATCGGCTCCGAGACCGAGTTCGGCCACGGCGGCATGGCCGCCCTCGACAGCGCTCACGCGTCTCTCTCTCTCAACCTCCCGACCCTCCTCTCCCCACGCCTCTCCTCCTCGGACCCCCGAGACCGCCACCAGGCCCTCAGCCACCACACCCACACCGTCCTGGAACACCTCTTGGCCCCAGTCACCATCGCGGCGCCAGCCACCCCCGATCTCGAGCGAGGGGACCAAGCCCTGGAAGAACTCCGCTCGTTCGCATCCCGCCACCAACTCCAGGGGGCTCCGGTGGACCTGGCCGCCTACGCCGCCTCGGGCTTACCGAGCACGACCATGGGCCGCACCCTCCAGGATGACCCCCTCTTCTTCGCCGCCCCCCTCGCGGCAGGCCGCTTGCTCTCCGAATAACCGGCGTCCCCATCCTCCACTCCTCCCGCGGGTGGCACAGGGGGAGGGGCCGAGAACGAAACCTCGCCCGCAGGTCCCTCCCCCTGTACCAGGACCCGCGGGCCGGAGTTCGCCGGATGGGCACGCACGGTCCCTTGCGCCTCAAGGGTTGTGAACTGACGGGGCGAAGCAGTGGGCCCGATGGCTGTCGCAATCAAACCCGCCGCCCCGTCTGCGCCCGCATCCCCCGGCGCCGACGCCCGCTTCGAGGGCCTCGTCCTCGACTTCCTCTCCTACCTGGAGCTGGAGCGCGGTCTCTCGCGCAACACCCTCAACGCCTACCGCACCGACCTGCTGCAGTACGGCGAATACCTCTCCGAGCACGAGCTCGACGCGCTGCGGGTCGGTCCCGCCGACGTCGCCGACTTCCTCGCGGTGCTGGCGACGGGGGAGGGGCGGCCCGCCGTCTCCGCCTCGACCATCCACCGCAAGGCCGCCTGCCTGCGCTCCTTCTACAAGCACCTGCGCCGCGACGAGCTGATCGGGGACGACCCGACCGCCGCCCTCAGCGCGCCGCGCCGGGCAAAGAAGCTTCCCCAGGTCCTCAACTACGCCGAGGTGCAGAACCTGCTCGCCTCCCCGCGCGGCAGCGAGCCGACGGCGCTGCGCGACCGGGCTCTGCTGGAGGTGATGTACGCCTGCGGGCTGCGGGCCTCGGAGACGATCGGGCTCGAGCTCGCCGACGTCGACCTGCGCGAGGGCCTGCTGCGGGCGCGCGGCAAGGGCTCGAAGGAGCGGCTGGTGCCGCTGGGCCGCCAGGCGATCGCGGCGATCTCCGGCTACCTGCGCGGCGGCCGCCCGAAGCTGATCGGCGAGCGCCACGAGGTGAAGCTGTTCGTCAACTTCCGCGGTGGGCCGCTGACCCGCCAGGGGCTCTACAAGATCGTCCAGCGCCACGCCCGCGCCGCCGGCCTCGAGGGCCGCATGAGCCCGCACACCCTGCGCCACTCCTTCGCCACCCACCTGCTGGCCGGCGGCTGCGACCTGCGCGCCGTCCAGGAGATGCTCGGCCACGCCGACATCGCCACCACCCAGATGTACACGCACCTCTCGGGCGACCGCCTCAAAGAGGTCTACTTCCAGGCCCACCCCCGGGCCAGCGAAGACTGAGGACGCAGTTGCTCCCGGTATGCGGGAGGAACTGCGTTCGCATCGGGTAGAACTCGGGGATGCCCGAGCTGCCCGAGGTGGAGACCGTTTGCCGGCAGCTGGAGCCGGAGATCGAAGGGCGCAGGATCGAGGCGCTGGAAGTGCTGGACGAGCGCTGGTCGCGGCCGGTCCCGGGCAAGCGGCTGAGCAAGGCGGTCGAGGGGTCGACGATCGAGGGACTTGGGCGGCGCGGCAAGTACCTGCTGCTGGCGCTCGACGGCGCCCGCACCCTGGTCATGCACCTGCGGATGACCGGCAACCTGATCCTGGTCGAGGGTGAGGAGATGCTCGACCCCTCCGAGGGGCGGCGTCTGTATGAGGGCGAGCGCTCGACCTCGGCCCGGCACCTGCGCGCGCGCTTCGTCCTCGACGACGGCCGCGAGCTCTGGTTCACCGACCCGCGCCGCTTCGGCGAGGCCTTCCTGATCGACGACGCCGGCCTCGACGCCCGCTTCGCCGGCCGCGTCGGCATCGAGCCGCTCTCCGACGAGTTCACCGCCGAGGCGCTGGGGGAGATGGCGGCCGGGCGCACGGCGCCGCTGAAGTCCTTCCTGCTCGACCAGAAAGGCGTCGCCGGGGTCGGCAACATCTACGCCGACGAGGCGCTCTACCGCGCCCGCCTGCACCCGCTTTCGCCCGCCGGCTCGATGAAGCCCGAGCACCTGCAGGTGCTGCGCGACGCGGTCGTCGCGGCGCTGGAGGCGGGGATCGACGGCGGCGGCGCCTCGATCGACGACTATCGCGACGGCCGCGGCGAGAAGGGGACGATGCAGGACGAGTTCCTCGTCCACACCCGCGAGGGGGAGCCGTGCCCGTCCTGCGGCGGAGAGATCGCCCGCATCGTCGTCGGCGGCCGCTCCACCTACTTCTGCCCCAGCTGCCAGGTGCGGCTGCGCCGCAAACCGCGTCGTCGCAAACGTTGATTGGCGCCTTTCTCGGCATATGCGCGAGAAAGGCGCCAACGTCCGGTCCGTCGGTCACCTTTGGTGACGTGCCCGGAACCACGGTCAAGACCGAGGCGGTCGTTCTGCGCAGCATCCGCTACGGGGAGGCGGACCGCATCCTCCACCTCTACTCGAAGCAGCGGGGACGGCTGGGGGCGATCGCGAAGGGGGCGCGCAAACCGCGCTCGCGTTTCGGCGGCCGCCTGGAGCCGTTCTTTCGCCTCGACCTGATCCTGCACGAAGGCCGCGGCGACCTGCTGACCGTGACCGGGGTGACCACGCTCGACGGCTACCCGCGGCTGCGCTCCTCCGGCCCGGCGCTGAGCGCCGGCGCCCGCGCCTGCGACGCGGTCTTGCGCCTGCTCGACTCCGAAGAGGCCAACCCGCCCGCCTACAACCTGCTCTGCCGCTACCTGGCCCTGCTCGACGACCCGGCGGAGCCGCGCGGCGCCGAGCTGGAAGCGGCGCTCTCCTTCCGGCTGAAGCTGGCCCTGGTGGCGGGCTTCGCGCCCGAGCTCGCCTCCTGCACCCGCTGCGGCGAGGCCGAGCACCTGGCGGGGTTCTCCGGTGCCGCCGGGGGCGTCGTCTGCGCCAGCTGCGAGGCCGGGTCCTTTGAGCTCTCCGAGGGGGCGCACCGGTTCATGGTCGAGGCGCTGGCAAGGCCGCTGGCCGAGGCGCCGGAGGCGGAGCCGCTGGCGCTGCGCCAGGTGGAGCGCGCCGTCAACGAGACCTTGGAGCATCATGCGCACGTTCAGCTCAGGGCGGCCGCATAGGGGGAGGGTCGCGTGCGCCCACGCTTATGATCGAAGCGTGCCCGCCACCGCCACCTTCGAGGACAGGATTCGCGCTTTCGAGGACGAGTTCCTCGCCGACGACGCGACCCGGTCCTATCCGGCGCGGCGCGCGGCCCCCGAGCCGGACAGCCCGCTGCGCACCCCGTTCCAGCGCGACCGCGACCGCATCGTCCATTCCAAGTCCTTCCGCCGGCTCAAGCACAAGACCCAGGTCTTCGTCGCCCCCGAGGGCGACCACTACCGGACCCGGCTCACCCACACGCTCGAGGCCTGTGGGATCGCCCGCACCGTAGCCCGGGCGCTGCGGCTGAACGAGGATCTGACCGAGGCGATCGGGCTCGGCCACGACCTCGGCCACCCTCCCTTCGGCCACGCCGGCGAGCAGACCCTGGACGCGGCCCTGCGCGAGCGCTGCGGCGCCGGCTTCCGCCACAACGAGCACTCGCTGCGGGTGGTCGAGGTGCTGGAGCGCGATGGCCACGGCCTCAACCTGACCGAGCAGGTGCGCGACGGCATCCTCAACCACACCGGGCCGAGCAAGCCGGCGACCCTGGAGGGCCGGATCGTCAAGCTGGTCGACCGCGTCGCCTACATCAACCACGACATCGACGACGCCCTGCGGGCCGGGATCCTGCGCCAGGAGGACCTGCCGGCGGCGGAGATCGAGATGCTGGGGCCGACCGGGTCGCTGCGAATCGACACCCTGGTCCGCGACATCGTCGACTGCTCGGCCGGGGCCGGCGACATCGTCCAGAGCCCGGAGGTGGGCGGGGCGATGCTGCGGCTGCGCAAGTTCATGTTCGAGCGCGTCTACCTCGGGCCGGAGGCGCTGCGCGAGCACGACCGGGTCGAGCGGGCGATGCGCGGCCTGCTCGACCACTACCTCGCCAACCCCGACGAGGTCCCCCGCCGCGACCCGGCGGCGAGCGAGTGCCAGCGCGTCGCCGACTACATCGCCGGGATGACCGACCGCTACTGCATCGCCAAGTTCTCCGAGCTGACGATCCCCGAGGAGTCGAGGTTCTGATGGCGCTGATCTCCTCCGAGAGCCTGGAGCGGGTCAAGCAGGCGGCGGACATCGTCGAGGTGATCTCCGCCCACACCGACCTGCGCCGCCAGGGCGCGCGCATGGTCGGGCTCTGCCCCTTCCACGAGGAGCGGACGCCGTCGTTCTCGGTCGAGCCGCAGGAAAAGCTCTACCACTGCTTCGGCTGCGGGGTCGGCGGCGACGTGATCAAGTTCGTCGAAGAGAAGGAGGGGCTGGGCTTCGCCGAGGCGGTCGAGGTCTTGGCCGACCGCTACGGGGTCGAGCTGGAGCGCGAGCAGGAGGATCCGCGGGCGGAGGCCAAGCGCCAGCAGCGGCGGCGGCTGGAGCAGCTGCTGGAGCGGACCGCCGCCTACTACGCCAACTACCTCTGGGAGTCCCAGGAGGCGGCGAAAGCGCGCGAGTACCTGGCCGAGCGCGGGCTGGGGGAGCAGGTGCTGAGGGACTTCGGCGTCGGCTTCGCGCCCAGCGCCTGGGACAAGATCATCGTCCGCGGCCAGCAGGCCGGGTTCAGCGTCGCGGAGCTGCGCGGGGTCGGGCTGGCGCAGAAGGGCCGCAGCGGCGGCGAGTACGACCGCTTCCGGGCCCGGATCATGTTCCCGATCCGCGACCGCCGCGGTCGCACGCTCGGCTTCGGCGGCCGCGCGATGCGCTCCGACCAGGGCGCCAAGTACGTGAACACGGCGGAGACCGACTTCTTTCACAAGAGCCAGATGCTCTATGGCGTGGACCGGGCCAAAGGCGCGATCGCGAAGGCGGCGCGGGCGGTCGTGGTCGAGGGCTACACCGACGTCCTCGCCCTGCACCAGGCCGGGGTCGAGGAGGCGGTCGGGGTGATGGGGACGGCGATCACCGGCGAGCAGGTGGCGGCGCTCTCGGGCATGGTCGAGGAGGTGGTGCTGGCGCTCGACGCCGACTCCGCCGGCCAGGAGGCGATGCTGCGGGCCCAGCGCGTCGCCGCCGGGCGGAGGATGCGGCTGCGGGTGGCGGCGATGCCGGCCGGGGAGGACCCGGCCGAGATGCTGGCCGCCGAGGGCGGGGACGAGCGCTTCCGCGGCCTGGTCAAGGGGGCGGCGGAGCTGGCCGAGTTCCAGGTCGGGCTGGTGCTGGACGCGACCGACGTCGCCTCGCCCGCCGACCGCGACCGGGCCCTGGGCGAGGTGGCGCCGGTGCTGGCCGGGATGGGGGAGTCGGTCAGCCGCGACGACCTGGTGCGGCGGATAGCCGAACGGCTCGACCTGGAGCCGGCGATGGTGATGGGACGGGTGGTGGCGGCCACGCCGGCCAGCGGGGGAGACGCGTCCGAGCCCGGCCCGGGGGGCGAGCGCCGCGGCGGTGGCGGCGGGGAGCAGGCCCCGCGGCCGCGCCGGCAGGCGGAGCTGACCTCGCGCGAACGCCGCGAGCGGGCGCTGCTGGCGATGTGCATCAAGCTGCCCGACGAGGGCGCCGAGTTCCTCGGCCAGCTGACGGACGCCCACCTCTCGCCGATCGGCATGCGCGCGCTCGGCTGGCTGCGCAAGCACCCGGACGACCCCGCCTCGAACCTCCCGCACGACGACGCCGAGCTGGCCGGGCTGATCGCCGAGCTGGTGATGCTCGCCTCAGACCAGCCGGCTTCGCGCGAGGCGATGGAGCTGAACTTCCTGCTGCTGGAGCAGCGCCGGCTCGAAGACGAGCTGGCGGCCGCCGGTGAGCGCGGCGACTACGAGCGCCGGGCCGCGCTCAGCCGCGAGCGCGCCGCCCTGGTCGAGCGGATCGCCCACACCCAGCGCGTCGAGACCTGAGTCGGTACATTCCGGGCGGGCCGGACGTTGCGCCGGACCGCCGGTCCGGGGTAGCTCAATCGGCAGAGCATTCGACTGTTAATCGAAGGGTTGTGGGTTCGAGTCCCACCCCCGGAGCTTCATCCACGGGAGGCGTGCCGCAGGGCCAGCCGCTCGACCAGCTGGGCGCCACGCTCGGCGCCGTCGTTCACCCGGCCCCAGGCGGCGATCTCCTCGGCCCGGGCGGTGAAGGCGCGGTCGGCGAGCAGCCGCCGCGCGGTCCAGCGCAAGGCCGCCGGCCGGCAGAGCCGCCAGGGCACCGAGAGCCCGGCGCCGGTCCAGTTGACCCGCATCGCGGTCTCGCTCATGTCGCCGGTGATCGGGCTGATCAGGACCGGGGTGCCGGCGCCGAGGGCGCGGGCGACGGTGCCGTGGCCGCCGTGGGAGATCACCAGCGAGGCGGCGGGCATCAGCTGGGAGTAGCTGAGCCAATCGACGAGGACGGCGTTGGCCGGAACCTCGATCGGTCGCTGCGGGCGCACCCGGTTGGTCGTCGCCACCACCCGCACCGGCTCGGTGGCCAGCGCCGCCAGCGCCGCGCGGACCAGGTGGTTCTCGGAGTCGTGGGCGGTGCTGGGGGCGACGAGGACAAGCGGTCGGTCCCCCGGCGGCAGCTCGATCTCCGGGTGCGGGATCTCGAAGGTCATCGGTCCCGTCACCTCGACCCCGGCCGGCCACTCGCGCGGGTACTCGAGCTGGGGGAAGGTCCCGACCAGCGCCAGCTCGGGGCTGATGCCACCGTGGAAGCGCTCGACCGGGGGCAGGCCGAGGCGCTGGCGCTGCAGGTTGAGGTCGCGGCGGCCGTGCTCGAGGCCGACGTTCAGCGCCCGCTGCCCACCGCGCCAGAGCGCCCGGCCCAGCGGCGTCCGCGGCGAGCGCAGCCCGATCGCGAAGAACGGCTGCCCCGGCTCGACCACCGGGTAGATGTGGGGGACGAGGGTGGCCAGCGGCACCCCGGCCTTCTCGGCGGCGAGGGTGGGGGCGAGGGTGAGGATGTCGCTGACGGCGACGTGGGGGCGCATCCGCTCCAGCAGCGGCAGCAGGGCCCGGGCGGCCTCGGCGGCGTGCAGGCCGTCGTCCGAATCGGGTTCGGGCGGCGGGAACATCTGGTATTCCTCGGCCGCGGCGAAGCCCAGCCCGGCGCCCTCGACGGCTCCCCGCCGCTGCTCCCAGGTCTCGACCACGACCTCGTGTCCGCGCTGGGACAGCGCCCGCCCCAGCGCGATCGCCGGAAACACATGCCCCGCGTCGCCGAAGGCGGCGACTAAGACGCGGAGCGACACCGCGTGAAGGCGGTCAGGGTGCGTCGGGCCCTTCGCCGTCTCGGTTGAAGACGATCTCGGGAATGTGGCAGTTGGGGGAGAGGTGGATCAGCAGTCGCACCGCCTCGCCGATGTCCGAGGGCTGAATCATTTCCTCGGCCGGGACCTGTCCCTTGACGAAGTCGGTCATCGCGGTGTCGACGAAGCCCGGCGCCAGGGCGGTGCACTGGATGCCGTTGCCGCTGGTCTCGCGGGCGGTCGACTGGGTGAAGTTGATCACCGCGGCCTTGGTCGCGGCGTAGACGGAGAGGAAGGGCTGGCCGGCTTTGCCGGCGATTGAGGCGGTGTTGACGAGCAGCGCCTTGTGGTGCTCGGCGCCGGCCTCGCGCAGCAGCGGCAGGCCCTCGCGGGTGGCGACGATCAGCGAGCGCAGGTTGATCCCCAGCTGCATGTCGAGATGCTTGGTCTGGATTTCGTGCATCGGCGCCCCGATTCCGACCCCGGCGTTGTTGACGAGGGCGTCGAGGCGGCCGTAGCGCTCCTTGTGGGCGGCGAAGACGGCCAGGAGCTCGTCCTCCTCGTTGACGTTGGCGGGGACGGTGAGGACCTCGAAGCCGTCGTCGCGAAGTCCCTGCACCTGCTCCTCGAGTTTGTCCGGGCGCCGGGCCGAGAGGGTCAGCGCGTAGCCCTCCTCGCCGAGCGTGCGGGCGATCGCCAGCCCAATCCCGCCTGAGCCCCCCGTCACCAAAGCAGCTTTGTCCGCCATTCCCACACCTCCGTTTCGACGACGCCGCCACCCTATAGGCCGGTTCGCCTGAGTGCCCCCGGGGAGCAAGCGCCGCGGCGACTCTGAGAACATGCCGCCGATGCGTGCCACCCGCCTCGCCCTAGCTCTCGCCTGCCTGTTTGCGGCCGCCCTCCTGGCCGGCTGCGGCGGCGATTCCGGCTCCTCCGGCTCGACCGCCAGCTCGGGCAGCGCGGAAAGCCGACCGGCGCCGCCGAAAAGCGCCTTCCCGACGCCCCACGGCCGCAGCCTGGAGGAAGTCCTGAAATTCGCCGATGCCCGCTCGGAACTGGTCGTCTCCCCGGCGGCGTTGGTCTTCGACAAGGGCGAGAACCGCTACCCGTTCGGCGTCTTCGAGCGCGACCGCACCCAGGTCCCCGATGCCGAAGTGGCGCTCTACTTCGCCAAGGTGCCGAAAGCCAAGCCCGGCGCGAGGAAGGGAAAGTCCGAACCGGGCAGCAAAGGGGCGGAAGCCCAGGCCGAAGCGCGGGCCCTGGAAGAACCGGCGATCGGGCCCTTCCCGGCGAAGATCGAAAGCATCGCCACCCAGCCCGCCTTCCGCGCCCAGACGACGACCGACGACCCCGACGCGGCGACCGTTGCCTACTCGACCCAGATCAACTTCCCCAGCAACGGCGAGTGGCGGATCGCGGCCCTGATCAAGCAGGGGGACGAACTGACCGCGACGCCGCTGCCGAGCGCGGTGGTCGGCGAATTCTCCGGCATCCCGCGGCCCGGCGACCCGGCGCCGAAGATGCACACCCCGACGGCCGGCGAAGTCGGCGGCGACCTCTCCCAGATCACCACCAGGATCCCGCCGGACACCCAGAACAAGGTGGATTACGCGGATGCGCTCGGCAAAGAACCGATCGTGCTCTTGTTTGCGACCCCCCAATTCTGCGAAAGTCGGGTGTGCGGCCCCGTCGTCGACGTGGCCGAGCAGGCGAAGCAGGAATTCGGAGACGAGGCTGCCTTCATCCACATGGAGATCTGGGAAGACAACGAGCCGGGTACCAAAGTGCGACCGCAGGTGCGCACCTACAGGCTGCCGACCGAGCCGTGGCTGTTCACGATCAACAGCAAGGGTGTGATCAGCTCGGCGACCGAGGGTGCCTTCGGGCTCGAACTGATGGACGAAGTGCTGCAGAAGGCGGTGGCCGAAGGATGAGCGAGAAAGCCGCGGCCGACGATTCCGAGCTGCTGGAGTCCTTCGCCGAGGAGGCGCGTCGCCGCTGCGACGTGATCGCTGCCGGCCTGGCGACCGAGACGACCGACTTCGAGACGATGCGGGCCGAAGCCCACGCCCTGCGCGGCACCGCCGGCGTCGTCGGCCTGCGCCGCCTCGCCGAGCTGGCCGGCCTGATGGAGTCCGACCTCGCCGAAGCGAAGAAGACCGGCTCGATCCGCGGCGGCCGCGACCACCAGATCGCCGACGCCGCCAAGGCCCTCGCCGAGGGAGCCGCCGCGGCCGCCCGCGGCGAGGAAGAGCCCCCCGACGTCGGCCGCTCCCTCGCCCAGCTCTTCAGCGCCTGACCCCGCGTCCCGCGCTACCCTCGCCTGCGTTCGCACTTTCGGCCGCATCCGGTAGATAACTGCGAACGGAGGGGCGGTAGCTCAGTTGGTTAGAGCAGCGGACTCATAATCCGTCGGTCGAAGGTTCGAGTCCTTCCCGCCCCATACAATTTTGGGAATGAGCGATCCCCTACATCTCACGATTCTCTATGAGGAGGGCGACGACGGCTGGATCTTTTCCTCGATCCCCGAGGTTCCTGGCGTGTTGAGCCAGGGAAAGACCAAGGCCGAAGCCCGTGAGATGGTGCTCGATGCCCTCGCCGGAATGCTCGAGCTTCGCGCCGCGGAGCATGAGCCTCAAGGCAAGGACGTCGGTAGGGAGTCGCTCGACATCGTTGCCGCGTGAAGCGACGAGATCTCGAGCGGCACCTGAAGAAACACGGCGCCCGCTTGCTGCGTGAGGGCGGTCGGCACAGCTACTGGGGTATGGACGCCGAGCGGTCGACCTCGGTGCCCCGCCATCGCGAGATCGGCTATCCGCTCGCTCGCGCGATCTGCAAGCAGCTCGGCATTCCGCCACCGAAGGGATCGCGTTAGGTCGCAACACCATGGCGGGCTGAAACTTTGTCCCGAAATTTGTCCCCGACTGCACCGAACTCAGCCGAACTCCCTGGACACGATCGGCTCTCTCAGACCAGATTCGTCTCTATAGACGCCTTCCAGCCCGACTCATAATCCGTCGGTCGAAGGTTCGAGTCCTTCCCGCCCCATCGAGAAACGGCGTCCAGGACACGAAGGCTGAACGAACCGGCCTTCCGAGGCGTACTTGTCTTTGGATGGGGCGGGGTGCGACAAAAACCGTGATCGGGGCGCTGGTTGTGTGCGTGGCGGCTGTGGCGGCGGTCTCAGTCGCCCTGGCCGGCTGCGGTGGTGAAGCGAAGCCGACGAGCGACGAAGTCAACGCCGGCTACTTGCAAGTCGCAAAGCGCGCCCGCGACTACACCTTCACGATCGATCGCGCCACCGAAGATCCACCAGACCGTCCAAGGCGGCTCGCAAGAGAGTTCAGGTCGTTCGCGGGACGCGTCGACTACATGGGGACGTTTTTCTTGACCATCCAAGGAGTGGGGCCGGTGCCGAGTAGAGCCCTGGTCCTTGTGCACAGCCTCTCGATCTACGAGTGGGTGCTCCGATCGGTCGCGAAGCTTGCGCGCGGCGACCGCGCGCTCGATCGCGCCCTCCGAGATGTGCGCACCGCGGGAGCGGACGTCCGAATAGCCAGTGGCGCCTTGGAACGGGCGCTCAGAGCAGCTATCGCGGACTGATGAACTGTCCCTGTTAGGCGGATGGGCGACTGGGACTGTCCCGAAATTGGTCCCCGACTCCACCGAACTCAGCCGAACTCCTTGGACGTGCACTTACACCGAGAACAGTTCTTCCACGGCTTTTCGGAATGAGGCTGGATCGATCGCTGGGAAGCGGTAGAGCTCGGGCTCGATCGCCTCGAATTGAATCAGCGCCTCCGCTGGATTCACGAGGCCACTGGAGATCAACTCTCGGACGTCGCTTATGTCTTGGTCGTGTCCACGCTCCACCTTGGAGAGTGCCTGAGCGACTGGGTCGAAGTGATGAAAGGAGAGCTTTCCCTCCCGGCGGATCAGTGGGCTTCGATCCTCCCAGCCCGCTGGTAATGGGATGAAATCCGATGGCGCCGCGAGCTCGACATTGAGGTTCAACGACTCCTTGAGCCGTGGGATCTCTCGCAGAATCTCATCGCGGTCCGGGATGAGCTTGATGTCGACGTCGATGGTCGTGTCCCGCCAGCCGTAGAGAACCGCGGTAGCTCCGCCAGTGAGGTAGACCCGGCCGTCCACGCGAGCCGCTTTCCCCAGCTCACGCATGAACTGCTCGATGCGCGTGGAGTCAGCTAGCTCGCGCATGCAGCCGCTCGCTCGAAGCTGACGAGCCGGCGAATCAGGGCGTTGTAGGCGGAGTGAGCGGCGTCGCCTTTTTCCTGCGCAAGCAGGAGGTAGAGCTTGTGCTCTGGAGATGGAATCGGTGACGACAGTGCGACGCCCAATGACCGCAGCCTTGGCGCCCCAATCGAGACGAGGAGAGCCTCGACGGACTCCTGTCCGCCGTCCAGGTCCTCGGTGCCGCGTCTAATGAGGTCGGCGCCTGGAAGGGCCTCGAGGTTGACGCTGCTCATGCCCGTGAGAGTAGCGGCGCATGTGACCCTCGACGAGGATGCCCCTGAGCGAGAATGCCGCCGATGCCTGACGAGCTGCCGATCCTGCTCTTCGCCACGCCGGCCGAGCTCGAGGCCTGGCTGGAGGAGAGCCACGCCGAGTCCCGGGGGCTCTGGCTGAAGATCGCCAAGAAGGGGACCGAGCCGCCGAGCGTCACCTATGCCGAGGCACTGGAGCTGGCGCTCTGCTTCGGCTGGATCGACAGCCAGAAGCGCGGCCTCGACGAGCGCCACTTCCTGCAGCGGTTCACGCCGCGCCGTCCCGGCGGCCGCTGGTCGAAGATCAACCGCGAGAAGGCGGAAGCACTGCTCGCAGCCGGCGCGATGCGACCGGCGGGGCTGGCCGAGGTCGAAGCGGCCAAAGCCAATGGTCGCTGGGATGCCGCCTACGAGGGCCAGCGCGCGGCGGAGGTGCCGGGAGACCTGCGGCGCGAGCTCGACGCCAATCCCGCCGCGGCCGAGTTCTTCGCCGAGCTCGACAGCGCCAACCGCTACGCGATCGTCTACCGCCTCGGCGACGCGAAGAAGCCGGAGACGCGCGAGCGGCGGCTGCGCAAGTTCGTCGCCATGCTCGAGCGCGGCGAGAAGATCCACCCCTGATTCAGGAGGCGGCCGGCTGGCCAGTCGACGGCGGCGCCGGCAACGTCAAGGACGTCAACCGCCTCGCAGGTCAACGACCTCGCACGGCAGCTGGTCGGCCTCGATGATCTCCGGGTCGCCGGTCAGAAGCGCCGCGCCCTCCTCAGCCGCGAGCGCTATGGCGAAGCAGTCGGCCAGGGCGATGGGCTTGTCCGCCTTGAGAGCCGCAGCCGCCCGCATCGCCGATACGCCAGGCAAGTCCTCCGTGATCTGCGGGCGCAGTTCTGAGAGGACTTGATCGGCTTCCTGGTGGCCATGCTCGCGGGCCGTTCGATAGTGGACCTCGACCAAGTTCATCCAACTCATCGCAGGGCGTTCCCGCTCAAGCGTTTCAGCAACCACCGTGGCGGCTGGCTCATCGCCATCGAGCCAGGCCAATACGGCCCATGAGTCGAGGCAGGACTTCACGGGCTACCGAGGCTCGCTGCGACGGTCCTCAAGCAACCGCTCCGCCATGCCGCTTCCCGCAAACCTGCCTCGCAACGCCGAACGCTTATTTGCGCGGCGCACGACGATTCCATCGTCCACCCGCTCAAACGAGACATCGGCGCCCGGCCCAAGGCCTGCCTGATCGCGCAAGTCCTTGGGGATAACGACCTGGCCCTTTGCTCCCATTTTCTGAGTCATACGACGCAAGTATAACGATAGGCTTTACTACCTGGTAATGAGGTCGAAGGAGCCCCGTTTGCGCGTTAGCGCTGTGAGGTTCCTGTGGTTCGTCGCTGCATCACGGTAGCGCTAGGCGTTGCTCACATTCACCGTTTCCGCGCCCCCGGCGCCGGTGGGTAGAACTCGTTCCGCGGGCGGAGCAAAGCGATGGCCGTGAGCTCCCCTTTACGGCTACGCCGACCAGGAACGGGCAACGGTGCGCCCCAGACTCGGTCCGCGCCGGCGGAGAACGGCTTGGCCCGGCCTGCTGACCTTCTCCACCGTTCCCGAGGCGATCGAATCGGCTACGGCAAGGTGCAGCAGGACTACGCGGCCCACGCGCACGTCGCCCGCCGTCTGGCCGAGGAGCATTTCGATTCCGACGCAGTGCTTTCGAGCCTGCTGAAGAGGGCGGGGCTCGAAGTCGACGCCCCGCGCATTGTCGGCTAGGCATACACAAATCGTGTAAATCAGTGTACGCTCAGCCAATGGCTGTTCCGGCCAAACGAATCAACGTCACGCTCGATGAGGAGCACGCCAGCAAGCTGGCAAGACTCGCCGAGCGCACGCATGTGCAGGAGGGGACGTTGGCTCGTTCCTTGCTCTCGACCGCGCTCGATGACGCTGACCCCGGCGCTGCGCAGATCACGGAGATCCTCGATGCGATCCCCGGCGCGTGGGAGCGGACGCAGGAAGGTCTCGCTCAGGCCGCACGCGGTGAAGGGACGCCGCTGGACGAGCTGACCTGAGTGGCGCAGGTGGTCATCACCCCGGTAGCCGAGCGGGGTGTAGACGAGGCGATCTCAGCGCTCAGCCTGCCTGGCGACACTTGGGGGCGTATTGCGCGCTCGCTCCGGGTTCTCGAAACCTTCCCGCTAGCCGGTCCGGTGCTGGAAGGGAGGTGGGCGCCGGCTAGATTCGTGCTCGGGCCTTGGTCATGGATGATCCTGCTCTACAGCTACGACGAGGCTTCTGATCGTGTCTTCGTGGTGGCGATGCACGACGCTCGATCCGGGACCTCGCCGCGATCCGGCGGGGTCTGAAACTTGTCCGTCGGTCGAAGGGTCGAGTCCTTCCCGCCCACCTGAAGGCGCTTTACGATTGACGGATGGAGTCGCGGTCGGACGAGTGCATGCTCGAACTGGAACGTGTTCTTCCGAGACCTCGTCCGATTGTCTTTGCTGCTTTCAGCGATCCAGACGAGCTATGGAAATGGTGGGGGCCGGAGGGATTCACTGTCCCGCATCTGGAGTTCGAGGCTCGCGTTGGGGAGCACTACCGGATCGAGATGCAGCCGCCGGAGGGCGAGCGCTTCTACCTGGCCGGGCAGTTCCGGGAAGTCGACCCACCTGTGCGGCTTGCCTACACCTTCGTGTGGGAGGAACCCGACGAGGACGACGTTGAGACGCTGGTCGTTCTGTCATTTGGCGATCGCGGCGAATCCACGGAGGTCGCCTTGACGCAAGGCCCCTTCAAGACCGAGGCGCGTCGTGCGCTTCACCGGGATGGATGGACGGACAGCTTCGACAAGCTCGAACGGCTCATCTCCAGGCAGGCATAGTCGGGCCAACCGCAAAGCGAGAAACAGGTGGGTTCCTAGGACATGCGTCTAGGCGTGCCGGGCCATATGGCAGATTGCGGGCTCGATGCGACCCCCCAACCTCCGCCGCGCCCTGCTCTGTTTTGCCCTGCTAATGACGCTCGCGGCCGTTCCCGCCCTGAGCTTCGCCTCCAGTTCGGCGGGGCCCGGCGCCGAGGCCGCCACCGAGCGCTCCCCGGAGACCGCGAGCGCCTCCCGCAAACAGGCCAAAAAGCGCTGCCGCTGGGTCCGCGCCAACGGCCGCAAACGCCGCGTCTGCAAGAAGCGCAAGCGCTCCCAGGCCTCCAACCCACCGGCGCCGATCGCCGGTCCGCCGCCCCCGGGGCCGCCGCTCTACGACGACCTTGTCCCAATCTACGACGACGAGGACCCGAAATACGAACCCCCCGAAGGCCCGGGCGACCCGGTCTCCGAGTACGAGCGCGTCGACCTGATCTCCAACAACGGCTTCGAGGACCCGGAGAGCCCCGCCTGCTTTGCCCCCTTCGGGGACAACGACGGCGCCGTGGCCTCCACGGCGACGAGCCCGATCGCGGGAACGGGAAGCCTGGCCGTCGAGGCAGCTCCCTTCGGCAGGGTGGGCTGCATCCACGAGTACGGCGAAGAGGGCCCGATCGGCAAAGCGGTGACGGCTGAGGGCAAGGTGCGCGTCGACGGTCCGGATAGCGGCGAAGGCCTGAAGATCTGCGCGATCGTCTACTTCGCCGCCAGCGACGAACCCGACACGCAGTGCCGCACCCTTCCCCTCGCCGACCACGGCGTCGTCGAGGTGCAGCTCAGCATCGACGTGGACGGCAAACGCCTCCGGCGCGCGTTCTTCCAGCTGGAAGCGGGTGGGACCGCGATCGAAGCCACCCTCGACGAGGCCCACCTCTACGTCGACCAGCTGAAGGGCAGCGAGGGCCCGAGCGGCGGTGGCGGCGGTGGGGGAGGCGGCGGAGGCGGCGGATCCAACGCCGGCCGCTTCGCCGCGATGGTTTCCCCGACCGACGGCGAGACCTTCACCACGCCCCTGGATCTGCGCCTGGTCGGCATCGGCCACGACCCCAACGTCTTCACCAACGAGCCGGTGGCGGGCAAAGGGACCAACGCCGCCAAGGTGGAATTCCTCCTCGACGGCACGCCGATCTTCGAGCAGGTCGGCGCCGACGCCGAGTACCACGTCTTCAAGGGCCGCGCCAACGATCTCGACGTCGCTCCCGGCGAGCACACCGTGGTCGCCCGCGCGACCTACGTTGACCCCGAGCTCGTGGTCGCAAGCGATCCGGTGACGATCACCGTGGTGAACCCGCCCGCCTACGCGCAGACGGTGAACCTGACCGAGGACGTGGTCCTCTCCTCGGGCCAGTCCTTCGAGCTGATCGGCTCACCGGGCGGGCGCATCAGGCTGAACGGCAACGGGCACCGGATCGTCTCGCCCGCAGGAACTTCCGGGGATCTGACGCTGAGGAACGTCGACGTCTACGGCCTCGGGAATCCGGCGAATCCCGCTGCTCCCGGGATCGACGTCACCGCCACCGGCTCGACCGGCTCGGTCGCGATCGAGAACGCCGTCTTCGACAACAGCAATCCGCTCGACCTTCGGCTCAACGGCACTTCGACGGCGACGATCAGCCGCAACCTTTTCCGCTCGAACATGCGGATGCCGATCGGGCAGTTCCCCGGGCCCGACACCGACTCCCCGACGGTGCCCGTGATCTCGCTCTCGGGGACCTCCAGCACGCCCAAGGTCTTCGCCGGCAACAACGTCGGCGCCGCTCCGGTTCTGTTCGACGACGTCGACAACTGGACGATCGGCGGCGACAGCGACGCCGAGGGCAACGTCCTCATCGGCCCCCGCGCCTCACTCGAAATCCTCCGCTCCTCGAACGTCACGGTCGAAGGCAACTTCCTCGACCACACCTACTACGGCGGCTGGAGCCAGGGGCAGCTCCTCGAGCTGCACGACAGCAGCCCGATCGTCGTCAAGCACAACGTGCTGGCGGACAGCTCCTGGCCGGTCCGCGGGCTGGGCGGCGAGTTCGCATACAACCTCGTGGTCGAAGCGGGGCACCAGTGGATGGTCCCGGCGGACGGCGCCTACATCCACCACAACGTCTTCGTCGGCGGCGACAACGACGTCGGCGGGATCACCGGCTACTACGAGATCGACGCCCGGATCGAGAACAACACCTTCGACGGTTTGCTCGGCGGCCTCACCCACTCGGCCATCAACTGGCAGAACGGGCAGACGACTCTGAAGTCCAACGCGTTCCTCGGCTTCCCGACCTGGGCCGCCGCGGTGGTCGATCGCCAGGGCGGGACGATCGACGCGGGCTTCAACGGCTTCTTCAACCCGCAGGCCACGAACTACCTCGGCGCCGGGGCCCCGGCCACCGACCTGAACGGGGGCGCCTCGACGAACCCGAGGTTCGCCGGTCCCCTCCCGACGAGCACCTTCGAGGGGGACAAGGTCGCCGTCTGGCGACGCGGGCTCCGGGTCAGCGAGATCCTCGCCGGCTACCGGGCCCGCTACACGCCGACCCTGGGCAGCCCCTACCTCGACTCGGGGGATCCCGGCGGCGGCGTTGGCAACGACGTCGGCGCGGTGGGCGCCGGCGCCGTCAACCCATTCGACCGGTTCGGCAGCTTCGCCCAGAGCGGCTGGACGCCCCCACCGACCCCGCCGAGCCCTTAACCAACCCATGCCGACCAAGCCAACCCGCACCTCACTCATGAACCTCCCCAGCCTCCGCCGCGCCCTGCTCGCTTTTGCCCTGCTACTGACGCTCGCCGCCGTCCCGGCCCTCAGCTCCGCCTCGCCCTCGCAGGGGCGCGGCGCCGACGCCGCCGCCGAGCGCGCCGCGGACACCGCCAGCGCCTCTCGCAAGAAGGCCAAGAAGCGCTGCCGCTGGGTGCGGGTCAAGGGCAAGGCCCGCAAACGCCGCGTCTGCAAGAAGCCCAAGCGCTCCCAGGGCGCCAGTCCGCCGGCGCCGCCGATCGCCAGCCCGCCGCCGCCCGACAACGGCGGCCTCCTTCCCCCCATCTACGACGACGAAGACCCCAAATACGAGCCCCCCGTGGGCCCGGGCGAGCCGGGCGCCGAGTACGAGCGGGTCGACCTGATCTCCAACAACGGCTTCGAGGACCCACAGAGCCCCGCCTGCTTTGCGCCGTTCTCCGACAACGACGGCAGCGTCGCCTCCACGACGGCGAACCCGATCGCGGGGGCAGGGAGCCTGGCTGTCGAGGTCGCCCCCTTCGGCCGGGTGGGCTGCATCCACGAATACGGCTTCGAAGAGGGCCCGATCGGCAGATCGGTGGCGCTCGAGGGCAAGCTGCGGATCGACGCCCCCGCCAGCGGCGAAGGCCTCAGGGTCTGCGTGATCGTCTACTTCGCCGCCACCCAGGAACCCGGCTCGCAGTGCCGCACGCTGCCGCTCGCCGACCACGGCGTCGTCGACGTGCAGCTGAGCCTGGACGTCGACGGCAAACGCCTCCAGCGCGTCTTCTTCCAGCTGGAAGCGGGCGGCACGAGTATCGAGGCCGCCACCCTCGACGACGCCCACCTCTACGTCGACCAGCTGAGAGGCAGCGAAGGCCCGAGCGGTGGTGGTGGCGGCGGCGGAGGTGGCGGCGGCTCGGCCTGCGCCGAGGCGATCGCCAAAGGCGAGGAGCCGGTCCCAGACGGGCCGCCCGACCCGGAGTCGCCCTGCGATCTCAACCAGACGCCCCAGCCGGGCACCTCCTACCAACCGGCACAACTGACCCTGGCGGCGCAGCGTCCCTTCATCTCCATCGCCGACTACACCCGGGCCCCCGAATCGAGCGCGATCGTCAAGGCGTTCAAGCAGTGGGTCGACCGGGCGGTCTTCCAGCGCAACCCGGGCTTCGCCTACACCTCGACCGACGCGGTGATCATGTTCGCCCGCACCGGCAACGTCGCCTACATCGACGACGCGATCGCCAGGGTGGACGCGGAGGTGACCGCGGCCGAGAAAGCGATCTCCGAAGGCGAGACGCCCGTGATCAGCCACGACTCCTACCTCGAGATCGGCGGCGAGATGGAAGCGCTCGCCCTCACCTACGACTACGGGTTCGCGAGGCTGACTCCACAGCAGCGGGAACGCTGGAAGGCCTATGCCGACCAGGCCATCGCCAACGTCTGGAGCCCGTTGACGGCGACCTGGGGGACCGCGCCCGCCGGCACCTTCCCCTGGAGCGCCTGGGCGATCAACGATCCCGGCAACAACTACAACTACAGCTTCATCGAGGCGACCCAGATGTGGGCTCTGGCCACGCAGGACCAGAGGTGGCTCGACTTCCTGCAGAAATTCAAGTTCCCGCTGATGGTCGATTACCACGCCGAGCTCCCCGGTGGCGGCAGCCGCGAGGGCACGGGCTACGGCACCGCGCAGCGCCGGCTCTGGGAAAACGCCCGGATGTGGAGGGGCTCGACCGGTGAGGACCTGACCGCGATCAGGACCCACGCGCGCGAATCGATCGAGTACTGGATCAACGCGACCGTCCCCACGCTCGACCACTACGCGCCGATCGGCGACCTCTCCAGGCAGTCGGTGCCGGAGCTCTTCGACTACCAGGAGAACCTGGTGCGGGAGGCGATCATGGCCGCTCCCGGAACCGAAGCCGCGCGGCACGGCATCTGGTGGCTGTCGCACAACTCCGTGCCGGAAACGCTGACCCAGGGCTTCACCCTGCGCAACGCGCTCCTGCAGCCCGTCGACACCGAGCAGACGCCCACCGCGCTCGCCTACCGCGCCGCCGGCGTCGGCCAGTTCTTCGCCCGCAGCTCCTGGAGTGGGGACGCGACCTGGCTCCAGCTCACCGCGGGCCCCTACGACCAGTCGCACGCGCACGAGGACCAGGGCGGGTTCACCCTGTACCGGAACACCTGGCTCGCGGTCACCTCCAACATCTGGTCACACAGCGGCCTGCAGGGCGGCGGCGGTGGCGGCGGGGTCGCCGACCTCGACACCGGCGCCAACAACGTGGTCCGCTTCACCCGCCCGGGTGCGGCCGGCGCGCCCCCGCAGACGATCCGCCAGAACTTCTCGGACTCGACGATGAGCTTCGAAACCCTGCCGGGCAACCTGGTCAAGGTCCACGCGGACCTCAGCGACGCCTACTCGAACAACGCCGACGAGGTGCTCGGCTGGACGCGGGACCTCGAATTCCAGGGCAACGTGCTGCGCGTCCGCGATGCCTGCCAGGTGGCAGCCGGGATCGGCTCGGTGTTCCAGCTGCACGTCCCCGAGCAGCCGGTCGACCATGGCGGTGGGCTGATCACCGCCGGCGCCCTCCAGGTCAAATCCAACTCGCCGGCGCAGGTGAAACTGATCGACATGCGGTCCTTCAACCCGCCACCCGAGCCGGGGGGAGGTCAGGTGGTCGAATTCGAGCGCGGCTGGCGAATCGACATCTCGAACCCGAACGCCTGCGCATTCGACGTCACCCTGACGGCGCTGTCGACGCCATAGGTCTCCGAGAACTCGGGGCCTAGCCCGACCAGCAGGCGACCAGGGCCAGGAGGACGGCGGCCTCGGCCAGGGCGACGGTGGCGCCGAGGGTGTCGCCGGTGCGGCCGCCGAGGCTATGGCGGGACCAGATGGTGAGGAGGGCGCTTGCGAGGAGGGCTGCGCCGACGGCGGCGAGGCCGGGGAGGGCGCCGCAGGAGAGAGTCGCGATGGCGATCGCGATCACGGTGGCGATCGCGAGCGGGGCCTGGGCCGGGGCGAAGCTGGCGCCGAGCCCGTCGGTACGGGCCGGAGACGCGGCGGCGGCGTGGAGGAGGGCGGCCCAGCGGGCAAGGGCGGCGGCGGCGATCAGGGCCAGCAGCGCCTCGGTGTCGTCGAGCGCCGCCAGGGCGGTGATGAAGAGGAGTGCCCAGCCGACCAGGGCGAGGACGCCGAAGGCGCCGACGGCGGAGTCGCGCATGACGGCGAGCCGGCGCTCGCGATCGCCGCGGACGCCAAGAGCATCGGCCGCGTCCGCGAGGCCGTCCTGGTGCAGGGCGCCGGTGACCGCGACCAGGGCGATCAGGGCGAGGACCGAGGCGACGCTCGTCCCCAGCAGGGGTGCGGCGGCGACGCGGACGCCGCCGGCGAAGGCGCCTACGACGATGCCCACCAGGGGGAACCAGGCCGCGGAGGCGCCGAGGCCGCCCGGACCGGGCTCGCCGGTCCGCACCGGGACGATCGTCAGGAAGGAGACGGCGAGGGTCAGGCCGCCGAGGGCGCGGCGGAAGGGGCCCTCGTTCATCGTGCGCGCTCTACGGCGGACTCCTCAAAGGTCCCCATCTGCCGGTGCAGCGCGCCCATCGACTCGATCAGGGAGAGCGCCAGCAGTCCGCCGGAGGCCTCGCCGAGGCGCAGGCGCAGGTCGAGCAGCGGCTCCAGCCCGAGCTCGGAGAGGACCAGCTGGTGCCCCGGCTCGGCCGAGCGGTGGCTGGCGATCAGGATCTCGCCGGCTGCCGGGTCGAGCAGGGTCGCGGCGAGCGCCGCGGTCCCGACCGCGTAGCCGTCGAGGACCACCGGCAGCCGTCTCCGCGCCGCCTCGCCGATCGCCCCGGCGAGCGCCGCCAGCTCCAGGCCGCCGACCGCGAGCAGCGCCTCGCGCGCGGGCAGCGGCGCCCCGTGCAGGTCGCGGGCGTCGTCGACCAGCGCCCGCTTGCGTTCGATCCCGGCGCTGTCGACGCCGGCGCCGCGGCCGACCGTGAGGGCGGCGGGGGCGCCGGTCAGGGCCGAGGCGAGGGCCGCGGTCGTGGTCGTGTTGCCGATCCCGATCTCGCCGAGGACGAGGCAGTCGACCCCGCGCTCGGCCAGCTCTGCGGCGAGGGCGGCGCCGGCGCCGAGCGCTTCCGCCAGCTGCGCCTCGGTCAGGGCCGCGCCCACGGAGAGGTCGGCGGAGCCCTCCGCGACCTTCGCGTCCCGCGCCCCCTCCGGCGTCTCCCCGGTGAGGCCGAGGTCGGCGACCAGAAGCTCGTGCTCGCCGCGGCGCGCGAGGACGCCGGCCGCGGTCTCGCCGGCGACCGCGGCCGCCGCGACCTGGGAGGAGACACGCGAGGAGTAGAGGCTGGTCCCATGGCTGACGTGTCCGTGGTCGGCGCAGCATATGAGGACGCCGGCGCGCAGGTCCGAGGGCGGCGGTTCGCCCGTGATCGAGGCCCAGCGCTCGACCAGGCCCTCGAGCGCGCCGAGGCTCCCCGGCGGCTTGACCAGCTGGTCGGAGCGGTCGCGGGCGGCGATCGCCGCGGCCCGGTCGGGGCCGCTCGGCGCCTTTCGCTCGCTATCCGACTGAAAGGCGCCATTCGATTCGTCCTGGCGCCAGCGCTCCTCCATCAGCACCTCCTCCAGCGGCATCCGCGAGGACCACCCCGAGGCCTCGAGGCCAGGGCGCACCGGGCGCTCGTCGGGCCAGCCGAGGCAGAGGTAGGCGATCGGGTCGACCCGGGCGGGGATGTCGAGCAGGGTGCGCATGTCCTCGGGCCGGTAGAAGCTGACCCAGCCGACGCCGAGCCCCTCGGCCCGCGCCGCGAGCCAGAGGTTCTCGACCGCGCAGGCGGTGCTGTAGACGTCGGTCTCGGGGATCGTGCCGCGACCGAGCACCTCCTCGCCGGGCTCGCCGTGGTCGCAGCAGACGCAGATCCCCAGCGGCGCCTCGACCACGCCCTCGACCTTCTGGTCGAGGAACTGGGCGGCGCGGCCCTCGAACCTGCCGCCTTGGCGCAGGCGCTCGCGCTGGGCCAGCCGCCGCACCTCCATCCGCGTCTCCATCGAGCGGATGACGATCAGCCGCCAGGGCTGCATCAGCCCCACGGATGGCGCCCGGTGCGCGGCCTCCAGTACTCGCCGCAGGACGTCCTCGGGGATCTCGTCGGGGCGGAAGCGGCGGACGTCGCGGCGCTCGGCGATCACCCGGTGGACCACCTCGCGGTCGTCCTCCTCGTAGGCCCAGCCGCGCGGGTCCGCGGCCCGCTCGGCGGCCCGCGAGGGGTCGAAGCCGGGCGGGGTCGGCGGTCGCGGCAGGCGATCCTCGGCGCTCACAGCGCCAACACTAAAGCGCCTCCGCGCTGGTACCGGGGGAGGGATAGACTGCCGGCGTCAGCGCGGCGGCGCGAGGAAGCCGGTGAAAGTCCGGAACGGTGGCGCCACTGTAACCGGGGAGCGAACCCCATCAAGCCACTGGGCATGCGGCCTGGGAAGGCGGGGGAAACGACGATCCGGGAGTCAGGACACTCGTCCGCCGCGGATCCTTCGAATGGGGACGCTCGATCCCCGGGAGGTGCGGTTTTCCAGATGAAGCGGCTGATCCTCGTGCGCCACGCGCCGACTGCCGCGACGAAGGCCGCCGCGTTCCCGCTCGACGAGCGGCCGGGCGAGGCCGCCCTGGCCGCGGCAAGTCGCCTCTCGGCGGTCGTCCCCCGTCATGCCGAGGTCTACGCCAGTCCCGCCGTGCGCTGCCTGGAGACCGCCCGTGCCGCCGGGCTCGACCCGGCCACGGTGCCGGAGCTGGCCGAGTGCGACTTCGGCGAGTGGGGCGGGCGCTCGCTGGCCGACGTCTGCCGCCAGGACCCGGCCGGCTCGGAGGCCTGGATGACCGACCCCGAGGCGCGCCCCCACGGCGGCGAGAGCCTGGCCGGCTTCGTTGGCCGGGTCGCCGGCTGGCTGGCTGGGGAGGCAGGCGGCGAGGGCTCGACCTTCGCGGTCACCCACGGCGGCGTCGTCAAGGCGGCGATCGTCTCTGCCCTCAAAGCGCCGCTGCTCTCGTTCTGGCGGGTCGACGTGGCGCCGCTGTCCCTGACCGAGCTGCACGCCCACGACGGCCGCTGGACCCTGGCCCGCGCCAACGTCCCCCTGGAGAAGTCCACCGAGGTTGAGGTCGCAGTTGGTCCCGGTATGCGGGACGAACTACGACCTCAACCGGGAGGGGTGGCGTGAGCGGCGGCGCGCTGGCGGTCGGCTACGGGGCGGACCTGGTGCTCGGGGACCCGCGGCGGCACCACCCGGTGGCTGGGTTCGGGCAGCTGGCGAGCGCGCTGGAGTCGCCCCTGTACGCGCCGAGCCGGCGCAGCGGGGCGCTGTACACGGCGATCCTGGTCGCGTCGGCTGCGCTTGCCGGCGAGCTGGCGGCGCGGCTCTGCCGCCGGCTCGGTGCCGGCGAGGGTCCGGCGCTGGCCGCGGTCTGCTGGGTCGCGCTCGGCGGCCGCTCGCTGGTCCGCGAAGCCGAGCGGGTGGCGGGACATCTCGACCGCGGCGACATCGCGGGCGCGCGGGCGGCGCTGCCGGCGCTGGTCGGCCGCGACCCCACGGGGCTCGACGAAGCCGGGATCTGCCGCGCCACGGTCGAGTCGGTGGCCGAGAACAGCGGCGACGCGGTGCTGGCCCCGCTCTTCTGGGGCGCCGTGGCGGGCCCCGCCGGGATCGCCGCCTACCGGGCCGCGAACACGCTCGACGCGATGGTCGGCAACCGCAGCGAGCGCTACGAGCGCTTCGGCTGGGCCGCGGCCCGCCTCGACGACGCCCTCAACCTCGCCCCGGCCCGCCTCGGCGCCGGTCTGACCGCGCTCTGCTCGCCACTGGTCGGCGGCTCGCCGGCCGCCGCCTGGGCCGCGGTCCGCCGCGACGCCGGCGCCCACCCGAGCCCCAACGCCGGCCAGCTCGAGGCCGCCTTCGCCGGCGCCCTCGGCCTCCGCCTCGGCGGCCCGCTCGCCTACGGCGGCAGGGTCGAGGAGCGGCCGCCGCTCGGCGACGGCCGCCCGCCCGAGCGCGCCGACGTCCACCGCGCCGCCCGGCTCTCGCTCGCCGTCGGGGTCTGCGGCGCCGGCCTCTGCGCGGCCCTGCGCACCCGCACCCGGAGGCGGCGATGAAGGGCGCGATCCTGGTCTGCGGGACCCACTCCGACGCCGGCAAGTCGGTGGTCGCCGCGGGCATCTGCCGCTGGCTGCACCGGCGCGGGGTCAGCGTCGCCCCCTTCAAGGCCCAGAACATGGCGCTGAACTCGGTCGTCACCCTCGACGGCGGCGAGATCGGCCGCGCCCAGGCGATGCAGGCGGCGGCGGCCGGGGTCGAGCCGGAGGCGGCGATGAACCCGGTGCTGCTGAAGCCGACCGGCGAGCGCCGCAGCCAGGTGATGGTGATGGGACGCTCCCGGGGCGAGGCCGACGCCCGCTCCTACCAGGGGCTGAAGGGCGAGCTGGCGCCGCTCGTCGCCGCCGCTCTGGCCGACCTGCGCGAGCGCTTCGACGTCGTCGTCTGCGAGGGCGCCGGCAGCCCGGCCGAGGTCAACCTGCGCCAGGGCGACCTCGCCAACATGGGCCTGGCCCGGGCCGCGAACCTGCCGGTGCTGGTCGTCTCCGACATCGACCGCGGCGGCGCCTTCGCCTCGATGCTCGGCACCCTGGCCCTGCTCGACGCCGCCGACCAGGCGCACCTGGCCGGGTTCGTGATCAACAAGTTCCGCGGCGACGAGGCGCTGCTGGCGCCGGCGATCGAGACCCTGACCGAGACCACCGGCCGGCCGACCCTCGGGGTCCTGCCGTGGCTGCAGGGGATCGCCTTCGAAGCCGAGGACTCGCTCGCCCTGCAGGCGCCGGCGGCCGAGCCCGAGGCGGGGGAGGGCGGGCTCGACGTCGCCGTCGTCCGCCTGCGCTGGATCAGCAACTTCACCGACTTCGACGCGCTCGCCGCCGAACCCGGCGTGCGCCTGCGCTACACCCGCTCCGCCGCCGACGTCGAGCGCGCCGACCTCGTCGTCCTGCCCGGGACGAAGGCGACGGTGCGCGACCTCGAGGAGCTGCGCGCCGACGGCCTCGACCGCGCCCTCGCCCGCCGCGCAGCGGCCGGTGCCCCGCTGATTGGCATCTGCGGCGGCTACCAGATGCTGGGCGAGCGGATCGCCGACCGGGTCGAGTCCGGCGCGGGCGAGAGCGAGGGCCTCGGCCTGCTCCCGGTCGCGACCGAGTTCGCGGAGGAGAAGCTGCTGCGCCAGCGCGCCGGGCACAGCGAGTGGCTCGGGGCCGACGCCGCCGGCTACGAGATCCGCCACGGCCGTGTCACTCGCCACGGCGGCGAGCCCCTGCTCGCGGCCGACGACGGCGAGCAGGAGGGCTGCCGGGACGGCAACGTCGCCGGCACCTCCTGGCACGGATTGCTGGAGGGGGACGGGCTGCGGCGCTCGCTGCTCTCCTGGGTGGCGGAGCGGCGTGGCCGCGGGTTCGAGCCCGGCACCCGCCCCTTCGCCGCGGTGCGCGAGGCTCGGCTCGACGCGCTCGGGGACCTGGTCGCCGACCATCTCGACACCGAAAGACTCGAAGACCTGATCGAAAACGGGCCGCCGGCGGAGCTGCCGAGCCTGAGAACGGAGATGAGCGCTTGCTTCGCTTCCTGACCACCGCCGACACCGAGATCCTCGCCACGGCTGAAGCCGTGCGGCGGTTGCCGGACGAGTTTCCCGAGGTGCGCTGCGCCAACCCGGCGCTGAGCGCCGACCCGGTGGCGCTGGCCGAGGAGCTGCTCGACGGCGCCCGCGTCGTGCTCTGCCGCATCCTCGGCGGCCGTCGCGGCTGGCCGGAGGGCTTCGACGCGCTGCGCGCCGGCTGCCAGGAGCGGGGGATCGTCCTGATCGCGCTGGGCGGCGAGGCCGAGCCCGACGCGGAGATGACGGCGCTCTCGACGGCTCCGGCCGGGGCGGTCGCCGAGGCCGGCGAGTACCTGCGCCACGGCGACATCGACAACGTCGAGCAGCTCCTGCGCTTCCTCGCCGACACCTTCCTGCTCGAAGGCCACGGCTTCGAGCCGCCGCGGGAGCTGCCGGAGCTGGGGATCTACCTGCCCGGCACGGGCGACGTCAGCCTGGAGGAGGCAAAGGCCGGGCACGATCCCGAGCGCCCGACCGTCGCCGTCTGCTTCTACCGCTCGCACCGGATCACCGGCAACACCGAGTTCGTCGACGCGATCTGCGCCTCGCTGGACGAGGCCGGCGCCAACTCGCTGGCGGTCTGGAGTTACAGCCTCCGTCCCGACCCCGAGCGCCGGGTTCCCGTCTTCGACCTGCTGGCCGGCGAGGTCGACGCGCTGCTGGTGACGATGCTGGCCAGCGGCGGCTCCGGCGCCGGCCAGGCCGCCCACGCCGAGGGCGAGGGAGTCGGGGAGCAGTGGCAGAGCTGGGACTCGGGGGCGCTGGAGTCGCTCGGCGTCCCCGCCTTCCAGGCCGTCTGCACGACCGCGTCGCGAGCCGCCTGGGAGGCCTCCGGCGCCGGCCTCTCGCCGCTCGACGCCGCCACCCAGGTGGCGATCCCCGAGTTCGACGGCCGCCTGCTCGGCGGCGTCGTCTCCTTCAAGGAGCGCTCGTCCGAGGACTCGCCGGTGGCGGCGCCGCTGGCCCGCTACGTCGCCGACCCCGAGCGCTGCGCCCGCGTCGCCGGGCTCGCCGTCCGCGCCGCCAAGCTGCGCCGGACGCCCCCGGCCGAGCGCCGGGTCGCGGTGATGATGACCAGCTTTCCGACCCGCCACGCCCGGGTCGGGATGGCGGTCGGGCTCGATACTCCGGCCAGCGCCCTGCGCCTGCTCGACGCCTTCGCCGCCGAGGGCATGCGGGTCGAGAACCGGTTCGAGAGCGGCGACGAGCTGATGCACGAGCTGATCGCCGCCGGCGGCCACGACCCCGACTCGATCACCGACGAGCAGCTGTCCTCCTCCTCGCTGCGTCTCCCGGTCGCCGAGTACAGGCGCTGGTTCGAGGGCCTGCCAGCGGCACTGCGCGAGGCGGTCGAGGAGCGCTGGGGACCGGCGCCGGGCGAGCTCTTCGTCGATGGCGAGGACTTCGTCTTCGGCGGGGTCGAGCTGGGCAACGCCCTGGTCGCGATTCAGCCGCCGCGCGGCCACGGCGAGGACCCGGTCGGGATCTACCACGACCCCGAGCTGCCGCCGACCCACCACTACCTCGCCTGCTATCGCTGGATCGACAGCGGCTGGGGCGCCGACGCGATCGTCCACCTCGGCAAGCACGGCACCCTGGAGTGGCTGCCGGGGAAGATGCTGGCGCTCTCGGAGGGATGTGGGCCCGACGCGGCCCTCGCCGACGTCCCGCTCGTCTATCCCTACCTGGTCAGCGACCCGGGCGAGGGCATGGCGGCGAAGCGGCGCGCCCACGCGGCGATCGTCGACCACATGGTGCCGCCGATGACCCGGGCCGGGACCTACGACGAGCTGGCCGAGTTGGAGTCGCTGCTGGACGAACACGCGCGGGTGGAGGTGCTCGACCCGAGCAAGCTGCCGGCGCTGGCGGCGCAGATCTGGTCGGCGATCGAGCGCGCCAACCTGCAGGCCGACCTCGGGGTCGAGGAGCGGCCCGAGGATCTCGGCGCCCTGGTCGAGCACATCGACGGCTACATCTGCGAGGTCAAAGACATCCAGATCCGCGACGGCCTGCACGTCCTCGGCGCCGTGCCGGAGGGCGAGCAGCTGCGCAACCTGGTGGCGGCGATGCTGCGGCTCGGCTCCGGCGAGGTGCCGGGGCTGCGGCGCGCGGTCGGGGCGGCCTTCGGGCTGGACGAGCCGGCGCTGGTCGCGGCGCCGGGCGAGCCCTGCGGGGATGCGCCGGCCGAGCTGAGCGAGCGCTTCCCGGGCCCGGCGGCGAGCAACGGCGATCTGGTCGACCGCTTGGAGGACGCCCAGGCGGCGCTGCTGGCGGCGCTGGAGGAGCGCGGCTGGGACCCGGCCGCGGTCGGCGAGGCCTGCGCGGCGGCGCTGGGACGCGGCGACGCCGGCGCCGAGCGCACGCTCGCCTTTGCCGCGACCGAGCTGGTGCCGCGGCTGCGCCGGACCGGGGAGGAGGTCGGCAACGTGCTCGCCGCCCTGAACGGACGCCACGTCCCCGCCGGACCCGCCGGGGCGCCGACCCGCGGCCGCCTCGACGTGCTGCCGACCGGCCGCAACTTCTACTCGGTCGACCCGCGCGCGGTCCCCTCCGAACTCTCCTGGGAGGTCGGCAAGCGGCTCGCCGACGGCCTGCTCGACCGCCACCGCCGCGACACCGGCGAGCTGCCGAAGATGGTCGGCGTCGTCGCCTGGGCCAGTCCGGCGATGCGGACCCAGGGCGACGACGTCGCCGAGATCCTCGCCCTGCTCGGGGTACGCCCGACCTGGAACGAGGAGTCGCGCCGGGTCACCGGCTTCGAGGTGGTGGCGCTGGAGGAGCTGGGACGGCCGCGGATCGACGTCACCGTCCGCATCTCCGGCTTCTTCCGCGACGCCTTCCCGCACCTGATCCGGCTGCTCGACGACGCCGTCGCCGCGGTCGCCGCGCTGGACGAGCCGGCGGAGCAGAACTTCGTCGCCGCCCACGCCCGCGAGGACGCCGAGCGGCTCGCGGCCGAGCTCGGCGACGCCGGCGCCTGGCGGCGGGCGACCGCGCGCGTCTTCGGCTCCAAGCCGGGCGCCTACGGGGCCGGCCTGATGCAGCTGGTCGAAGCCCGCGACTGGCGCGACGACGGCGACATCGCCGAGGTGTACGAGGCCTGGGGCGGGCACGCCTACGGCCGCGGCCTCGACGGCGCCCCGGCGCGGGAGGCGATGCGCGAGTGCCACGCGCGGATCGAGGCGGCGGTGAAGAACGTCGACAACTCAGAGCACGACATCCTCGATTCCGGCGACTACTTCCAGTACCACGGTGGCATGGTGGCGACCGTGCGGGCGCTCTCCGGTCGCGAGCCCGCGGCCTACCTCGGCGACAGCTCCGACCCCTCGCGGACCCAGACCCGGACCCTGGCCGAGGAGACGCGCCGCGTCTTCCGCGCCCGCGTCGCCAACCCGCGCTGGATCGCCTCGATGATCCGCCACGGCTACAAGGGCGCGGCGGAGCTGGCGGCGACCGTTGACCACCTCTTCGGCTACGACGCCACCGCCGGGGTCGCCGAGGACTGGATGTACGAGCGGGTGGCCGAGAGCTACCTGCTCGACCCCGACGTCGCCGAGTTCATGGCCCGCTCCAACCCCTGGGCCGGGCGGGCGATCGCCGAGCGGCTGCTGGAGGCGGCCGAGCGCGGCCTCTGGGCGGAGCCGGAGGAGGAGACGCTGACGGCGATCCGCGACCGCTTCCTCGCCCTCGAGGGCGAGCTCGAGGAGGCCGGCACGTGAGCGCCGCCTACCCGCTGAGCGCGATCGTCGGCCAGCGCGACCTGCTCGACGCGCTGCTGGTCAACGCCGTCTCGCCCGAGGTCGGCGGGGTGCTGGTGCGCGGCGAGCGCGGCAGCGCCAAGTCGACCGCGGTGCGCGGCCTGGCACCGCTCCTGCCGCCGGTCGAGGCGGCGGCCGGCCAGCCCTACGCCTTCGTCCCCGGCGAGCTCGGCCCGCACGGAACGGTCCCCGCCGGCGCCGCGACCGAGCCGCGGCCGGCGCCGCAGGTCGAGCTGCCGCTCGGCGCCACGCTCGACCGGCTGATCGGCTCGCTCGACCTCGGCCGCGCCGTCGACGGCGAGCGCGCCTTCGAGCCGGGCCTGCTGGCCCGCGCCCACAACGGGATCCTTTACGTCGACGAGGTCAACCTGCTGCCCGACCACCTGGTCGACGCGCTGCTCGACGCCGCCGCTTCCGGGGTCGCCCGGGTCGAGCGCGAGGCCGTCTCCGCCTCGCACGACTCCCGCTTCCTCCTGGTCGGGACGATGAACGCCGAGGAGGGGGAGCTGCGCCCGCAGCTGCTCGACCGCTTCGGGCTCGGGGTCGAGGTGCGGGCCCCGGCCGAACCGGCGCAGCGGGCCGAGATCGTCCGCCGCCGCCTCTCCTACGAGCGCGACCCGGCTGCCTTCGCCGCCGCTTGGGAGGCGGAGGAGCGCGAGCTGGCCGACCGGATCGCCGCCGCCCGCGAGCGGCTCGGCGCGGTCCGCCTCGGCGAGCGCGAGCTGACCCGGATCACGATCGCCTGCGCCAAGCTCGGCGTCGACGGCGTCCGCGGCGACATCGTCTCGGCGCGGACGGCGCGGGCCCTGGCCGCGCTCGACGGCGAGCCGGACGTCGGCGACGAGCACCTGCGCCGCGCGGTGCTGCTGGCGCTGGCGCACCGCCGCCGCAGCGACCCGCTCGACGGCACCCCGCAGGACCCGGCGGAGATCGAACGCGCCCTGGAGAGCGCCGGGGAGGAGGAGGGGCCCGACGACGACGGGCCGGACGGCGGCCCGCCGCGCGGCCGGGGCTCGCGTAGCGAGAGCGATGGCAACGGCGGTGACCCCTCCGGGGGTGGGACTCGAACCCACAACGATGGCGACTCCCCTCCGGCCCGAGAGACTGACCCGGCTGCCGCGGCCGACGTCCCCGCCGATCCCACGATTCCGGCCCGCGAGCGCCGCGACGCCCCGGCGCCGGCGCTGCTGCCGCCCGCCGCGCTGACCCTGGTCGGCGCCGGCGGCGGCCCCAGCGGCCGCCGCGCCCGCAGCAACTCCGCCCAGTCGGGCTCGATCGACTCCGCTCCGGCCCGTCCCGAGAGCGAGGACCTGGCGGTGCTGGCGACGCTGCGGGCGCGCCTGCTCGGGGCCGATCCGGGCAGCCTGCGCGAGCACGTGCGGGCGGGACGCGAGGGGGCGCTGATCTGCCTCGTGCTCGATGCCTCGGGCTCGATGGGCGCGCGCCGCCGCCTGGCCCGGGTCAAGGGCGCCGTGCTCGGACTGCTGCGCGAATCCCACGCCCGCCGCGACCGCGTCGCCGTCGTCGCCTTCCGCGACAGCGAGGCCGAGGTCGTGGTCGCGCCGGGAGCGCCGCTGGAGCGCGCCGCCCAGGCGGTGCGCGGGCTCGGCACCGGCGGCCGCTCGCCGCTCGACGCCGGCCTGCGGCTCGCCGCCGAGGAGCTCGCCCGCGAGCGCCGCCGCGAGTCCGGCCGCCGCGCGATCGCGATCGTCGTCACCGACGGCCGCGTCGCCGACCCCGAGGGAAGCGCGCGCCGCGCCGCCCAGCGGCTCGGCCGCGCCGCCGACGCCGTCCACGTCGTCGACACCGAGGAGGGGATGGTGCGGTTCGGGATCGCGCCGGCCCTGGCCCGCGCGGCCGGCGGCTCCCTGCACCGCCTCGCAACGCCCGCGACCGAGCGAAGGAGAGCCGCATGACCGAGCAGTCCCCGGCGACCGAGCAGACGCCGAAGCGCCGCAAGCCGCGCGACGAGCCGCTGACCATCGTCATAACCGGCCATGGAAAGGGCAAGAGCAGCTCCGCCTTCGGGATGCTGATGCGCTCCTGGGCGCGCGGCTACAGGTGCGGCGTCTTCCAGTTCGTCAAGTCGGCGAAGTGGAAGGTGGGGGAGGCGAAAGCGGCGGCGGCGCTGGGCGGGATCGACTGGGAGAAGATGGGCGACGGTTGGTCCTGGACCTCGCGCGACCTCGAGCAGTCAGCCGACCTCGCCCGCGAGGGCTGGGAGGGAGTGAAGCGGGCGATTGCCGAGGAGCGCTACGAGTTCCTCGTCCTCGACGAGATCACCTACCCGATCACCTGGGAGTGGATCGACGTCGACGAGGTGGTCGAGGTGCTCGCCAACCGGCCCGGCTTCCAGCACGTCGTCCTCACCGGCCGCGACGCGGACCCGAAGCTCGTCGAGGCGGCCGACCTGGTCTCCGAAGTGCAGAAGGTCAAGCACCCGTTCGACGCCGGGATCCGCGCCCAGCAGGGGATCGAGTGGTAGAGGTTCTGCTGATCCTCGACGGCGCGAGCGAGCCGCTCGAGGGCGAGACGAGCTTGGAGCTGGCGCGCACGCCGACGCTCGACCGGCTCGCCGCGGCCGGCACCCTGAGCTCGCTGCAGACGGTGCCGGCGGGGCTGCCGGTCGGCTCGGAGACCGCGATCCCGGCCCTGCTCGGGTGGACGCCGCCGGGGCCGGTGGACCGCGGCGCCCTGGAAGCGGCGGCGCTGGGGTTGGAGCTCGGCGAGGACGAGCGGGCCTGGCGGGTCGACGTGCTTAGTACCGGCGGCGGGCGGGCGAGTGATGACGAGGCAGAGCGCGCAGCGGTTGAGTTGGCAGCGCGATTGTCGGACCACGCGGTCCACCGCCTGCGCGGCCACCGGCTACTGGTGACGGGACCGTCCCCGCCGATCGGGCTGGGTAGGGATGAGGGCTCTGACGCCGCCGAGCTGAGGGTGTGGCCGGAGGGGGTGGTGCCGCCGCGAATTCTCGACGAGCGCACGGTGATGGTCGCCGCGGCTGGGGCCGCGGCGGGGGTCGCGCGCCTGCTCGGGGCTCGCGTCGTCATCCCGCCCGGCGCTACCGGTGGCACCGACACGGACCTCGGGGCCAAGGCCGTGGCGGCGGAGCGGGCGATAGCGGATGGAGCCGAGCGCGTCGTCGTCCACGTCGGCGCCCCCGACGAAGCGAGCCACGTCGGCGACCGCGCCGCCAAGATCGAGTCCCTGGAGCGAATCGACGCCGAGCTGACGCCGCGGCTTGCGCGCGCCGTCGCCGCGGCGGGCGGCCGGCTGCGGGTCTGCCCCGACCACGGCTGCGACCCGCGCACGGGCGAGCACTGCGCCGACCCCGTCCCCTGCATCGACTGGGAGGCGGTGGCGGCGTGAGCGCGCGCGTCGTCATCGCCGGCACCGCCTCCAACGTCGGCAAGACGACGGTGGCCAGTGGGTTGATCGCGGCGCTGCGGGCGCGTGGACTGGCGGTGCAGGGCTTCAAGGTCGGGCCCGACTACATCGACCCCGGCTTCCACACGCTCGCCTCCGGCCGGCCCGGGCGCAACCTCGACGCCTACCTCTGCGGTCCCGACCTGATCGCGCCGCTGGCCCGGCACGGCAGCGCCGGCGCCGACGTCTCCGTGGTCGAGGGCGTGATGGGGCTGTTCGACGGCGCCTCGCAGCGCGGCGAGCTGGCCTCGACGGCGCAGGTCGCGAAGCTGCTTGGGGCACCGGTGGTGCTGGTCCTCGACGCCGCCTCGATGTCGCGCTCGGTGGCGGCGATCGTCCACGGCTACCGCGAGTTCGACCCCGAGCTCGACCTCGCCGGGGTGATCCTCAACCGGGTCGGCTCCGAGCGGCACGAGCTGCTGTTGCGGGAAGCGATCGAGCCGCTCGGGGTGCCGGTACTCGGCTGCCTGCGGCGCGACGAGAGTCTGGCTGTGCCCGAGCGCCACCTCGGCCTGGTCCCGGCGGGCGAGCGCGAGGGGGAGAGCCGGGCGATGCTCGAGGCGCTGGCGGCGGCGCTGGAGCGCAGCGTCGAGGTCGAGGAGATCCTGCGCCTGGCGCGGGCCGCGCCGGCGCTGACCGCGACGCCCTGGAGCCCGGAGCCGGCGCAGCCGGTCCCCGGACGACCGCGGGTCGCGGTCGCCGAGAGCGCCGCCTTCAGCTTCCACTACGAGGAGAACCTGGAGCTGCTGCGGGCCGCCGGCGCCGAGCTGGTCCCGTTCGACCCACTGCGCGAGCAACGCCTGCCTCAGGGCACCGGCGCCCTGCTCCTCGCCGGCGGCTTCCCCGAGGTCTTCGCCGCCGAGCTCTCCGCCAACCGGCCGCTGCGCGAGGAGGTCGGCGCCTTCGCCCGCTCCGGCCGCCCGGTTCTGGCCGAGTGCGGCGGGTTGCTCTACCTCTGCGCCGAGCTCGACGGCCGGCCGATGTGCGGGGTGCTGCCGGCCCGGGGCGAGATGGGCCGCCGCCTCACCCTCGGCTACCGCGAGGCGACCGCGGTCGCCGCCGGCCCGCTCTGCGAGCCCGGCGAGGCGCTGCGCGGGCACGAGTTCCACTACTCGGCGATCGAGCCACTCTCCGCCCCCGAGACCGCCGCCTGGAAGCTCGCCGCCGGCGGCGCCGAGTGGAGCGAGGGCTTCGTCCGCGACGGCGTCCACGCCAGCTACCTGCACCTGCACTGGGCGGCATTCCCGCAGCTCGCGCACCGACTCGTCTCCGCCGCCGCCCGCGCCGGCGCGCTCACCGCATGAGCCTGACCCTGGTCATCGGCGGCACCCGTTCCGGCAAGAGCAGGCGGGCCGAGCAGCTGGCGGCGGCCAGTGGCCGTCCCGTCCACTACATCGGGACCGCCGAGCCGAGCGACCCGGAGATGGCGGAGCGGATTCGCGCCCACGTCGAGCGGCGGCCGGCCGAGTGGTCGAGCGCCGAGGCCGGCGAGTCCCTGGCCGCGGCGCTCCGGCAGGCGCCCGCGGAGGCCTGTGTCCTGCTCGATGGCCTTGGGCCCTGGATTGCCAGCGCGTTGCACGGCGCCGGGGCCTTCGCCGAGGGGGTCGATCCGGCCGAGCGCCGCCGCCTGCACCAGGAGCTGGTGGGGGAGGTCGACGCCTTCGCAACCGTCGCGGCGAGACGCGGGGAGACGATCGTCGTCGCCGAGGCGGCGGGGGAGGGGGTGCTGCCGCCGGATCCTGGCTCGCGCGCCTGGCTCGACGCGCTCGGCGAGGCGGTGCAACTGCTCGCCGGCCAAGCCGACCGGGTCGAGTTCCTCGCCGCCGGCCAGCTGCTGCCGCTGGCGCCACCACCACCACCGTCGAACGGCGCCACCGCCGAGATGAGTTCGCAGTTGTCGCCGCATCAGGTCGAAAACTGCGAACGCGATGAGCTGCGGAGTCATGGCGACACCGAGGTGCGGCCCGGGGATACCGACCACGCCGTCAACGTGCTTGCCGGCGGGCCGCCGGAGTGGCTGCGCGAGGCGCTGCACGCGGCGCTCGACGCCGGCGCCGACCGCTATCCGGACGAGTCGGCGGCGGCCGCGGCGCTGGCCGCGCTGCATGGGCGCGACCCGGCTGAAGTCGTTCCCACCAACGGCGCCGTCGAGGCGCTGTGGCTGCTGCCGCCGGCGCTGCGGCCGCGGCTCGCCGCCTGCGTCCACCCGGCCTTCACGGAGGGCGAGGCGGCGCTGCGCGCCCACGGCGTCGCGGTCACCCGCGTCCAGCGAGACCCCGAGCGCGGCTTCGCCTTCGACCCCGCCGCAGTCCCCGACGATGCCGACCTGGTGATCCTCGGCAACCCGGCCTCGCCCAGCGGCACCCTCGTCCCCGCGGCCGCGCTGCTCGCCGCCCGGCGCCCGGGCCGCGTCCTCGTCGTCGACGAGGCGTTCATGGACCTGGTCCCCGGTGAGCCCGGCTCGCTGGCCCGCGAGCGCCTCGAGGACACGATCGTGCTCCGCAGCCTGACCAAGTCCCTGGCGATCCCCGGGCTACGCGCCGGCTACGCGCTGGCACCGCCGCCGCTGGCCGAGCGGCTGCGGGCGGTGCGGCCCCCCTGGTCGGCGAACGCGCTGGCCCTGGCGGCCCTGGCGGCCGCGGCGGAGCGGCCCGACGCGCTCGCCGCCGCGGCCGAGCGCGCCCAGTCCGAGCGCGAGGACCTGGAGCGCCGCCTCGGGGCGCTGCCCGGGGTCCGCACCTGGCCGGCGGCGGCCAACTTCTGCCTGGTCGAGCTCCCCGACGGCCCCGCGGCCCTGGCCGCACTGCGCGGCGGCGCCATCGCCGTGCGCCCGGCCGCTTCCTTCCCCGGCCTCGGCCCCGGCCACCTGCGGATCACCGCCCGTGCCCCGGCCGAGAACGAGCGCCTGGCCCAGGTGCTGGGGGAGGCCCTGGGATGAGCGTCCGCGCGACCCTGACCGTGGTCGGGATCGGCGCCGACGGCTGGGCGGGGCTCGGCGAGCCGGCGCGCGAGGCGCTGGCCGCGGCCCAGGTCATCGTCGGCTCCGCCCGCCAGCTCGAGCTGCTGCCGCCGGGCGAGGCGGACCTGCGCCCCTGGCCATCGCCGCTGGAGCCAATGCTGGAGGAGCTCGCGGCGGGCGTCGATCGCCCGACCTGCGTCCTCGCCAGCGGCGACCCGATGCTGCACGGGGTCGGCGCCAGCCTCGCCCGCCGCGCGCCCGCCGCCGCCCTCACCGTCCACCCGCACCCCTCGGCCCTGGCCTACGCCTGCGCCCGGCTCGGCTGGCCGGCGGCCGAGGTCGAGCTGGTCAGCGCCGTCGGGCGACCCGCCGAGGTACTGGCCCGCGACCTGCAACCGGGCCGGCGCATCGTCGCCTACGCCAGCGGCGAGGACGGGGCGGCTTCGCTGGCCGCGGTCGCCCGCACCCACGGCTACGGACCCAGCCGCTTCGTCGTGCTCGAGCAGCTGGGGGGAGCGGCCGAGCGGCTCCATGAGAGCACCGCCGAGCAGTGGGGGACGCGCCCGGCCGACCCCCTGCACGCGGTCGCGATCGAGTGCCGGCCGGAGCCCGGCGCACCGCTCCACCAGCGCACGCCCGGCCTGCCCGACGAGGCCTTCGAGAACGACGGCCAGCTGACCAAGCGGCCGGTCCGGGCGCTCGCCCTGGCTGCGCTGGCGCCGTTCCCGCGCCAGCTGCTCTGGGACGTCGGCGCCGGCTCCGGCTCGATCGGGATCGAGTGGCTGCGGGCCGAGCCGAGCGCCGAGGCGGTCGCGATCGAGCCGCGCCCCGAGCGCGCCCGGCGGGCCGCCGCCAACGCGACCCGGCTCGGGGTGCCGCGGCTGCGGGTCGTCGAGGGCAGCGCCCCCGGCGCGCTCGCCGAGCTCGACCCGCCCGACGCCGTCTTCGTCGGCGGCGGTGTCGCCGAGCCCGGCCTGCTCGACGGCTGCTGGCGGGCACTCCGTCCGGGCGGCCGCCTGGTCGCCGACGCGGTCACGCTCGAGGGCGAGGCGGCGCTGATTGCCGCCCAGGCCGCCCACGGCGGCGAGCTGACCCGGCTCGAGATCGCCACGGCCGAGCCGCTCGGCTCCTTCAGCGGCTGGTCGCCGCGGCGCCCGATCGTGCAGTGGGCCGCCCGCAAGGAGGCCCAGTGACCGTCCACTTCATCGGCGCCGGTCCGGGGGCCCCCGACCTGCTGACCCTGCGCGCGGCGCGGCTGATCGAAGCCTGTCCGGTCTGCCTCTACGCGGGCGCCCTGGTCCCCGAGGCGATGCTGGGGCTGGCCCCCGATGGCGCCCTCCTGCTCGACACCCAGGATCTCGACCTCGACCAGATCGTCGAGGCGATGCGCGAGGCGCACGAGCGCGGCGACGACGTCGCCCGCCTGCACTCTGGCGACCTCTCGATCTACAGCGCCGTCGCCGAGCAGGCGCGCCGGCTCGACCGGCTCGAGATCCCCTGGGAGATGACCCCCGGCGTGCCCGCCTTCGGTGCCGTCGCGGCGACGCTCGGCCGCGAGCTGACCGTGCCGGCGCTGGCCCAGACCGTGATCCTCACCCGCTACAGCCGCCGTGCCTCGCCGATGCCCGAGGGGGAGGAGATGGCATCGCTGGCCGCCCACGGCGCCACCCTGGTCGTCCACCTCGGCGCCGCCGCGATCGAGGAGATCGCCGCCGTGCTCGCACCCCATTACGGCGAGCACTGCCCGGCCGCGGTCGTCGCCCGCGCCAGCATGCCCGACGAGCTGGTCCTGCGCGGGACCCTGGCGACGATCGCCGCCCAGGTGCGGGAGGCCGGTGTCAAGCGCACCGCGACGATCGTCGTCGGCCCGGCGCTCGCCGCCAGCGGCTTCCGCGACAGCCACCTCTACTCGACCGAGCGCGAGCGCTCGCCGCGATGAGGAAGCTCCTCGCGATCGGGATCGGCGCCGGCGACCCCGAGCAGCTGACGGTGGAGGCGGTGCGGGCGCTGAACGGGCTCGACGTCGTCTTCGTCGTCGACAAGGGCGAGGAGGTGGGCGAGTTGGCGGCGCTGCGCGAGGAGATCTGCCGCCGCTACGTCGAGGGCGAGCTCCGCACCGTGCTCGTCGCGGACCCGAAGCGCGACCGCGGCGCCGCCGCCTACAGCGAGGCGGTCGAGGCCTGGCGGCGGGAGCGCGCCGCCGCCTGGGGCGAGGCGATCGCGGCCGGGCTGGGGGAGGGGGAGCGCGGCGCCTTCCTGGTCTGGGGCGACCCGGCGCTCTACGACTCGACCCTGGCGGTGCTGGAGCGGATCGCCGCCGCCGGCGAGCCGGCGCTGGAGTACGAGTCGATCCCGGGGATCAGCAGCGTGCAGTCGCTCGCCGCCCGCCACCGGATCTCCCTGACCCGGGTCGGCGCCTCGGTCCTGGTGACGACCGGGCGCCGCCTCGCGGCCGAGGGGCTGCCGGAGGCTGCCGACGTCGTGGTCATGCTCGACGCCGGCTGCGCCTTCAACCAGTTCACCGGCGAGGACCTCGACGTCTACTGGGGCGCCTACCTCGGCAGCACCGACGAGATCCTCGTCGCCGGGCCACTGGCCGAGGTCGCCGCGCAAATCGAGACCGTGCGGGCCGAGGCCCGCGAGCGCAAGGGCTGGATCATGGACACCTACCTGCTGCGGCGGCGGTGAGCGGCCCGGCGGTCCTGGTGCTCGGCGGTACCGCCGAGGCGCGCCGGCTCGCCGCCGAGCTCGACGGCGCCGGCATCGCCGTCGTCTCCTCGCTGGCCGGCCGGGTGAAGCGACCGCGGCTGCCGGTGGGCGAGGTCCGGATTGGCGGCTTCGGCGGCCCCGAGGGCCTGGAGCGCTGGCTGCGCAAGCAGGAGACGCCGGCCGTCGTCGACGCCACCCACCCCTTCGCCGAGGGCATCGCCCGCACCGCCGCCGAGGGCTGCGCGCTGGCCGCGACGCCGCTGTTGCGGCTGCAGCGGCCGGGCTGGAGCTCCGGCCCCGGCGACGACTGGCACTGGGTCGACGACCTCGACGCGGCAGCCGCCGCGGTCGCCGAGCTCGGCTCCCGCGTCTTCCTGACCAGCGGCCGCCAGGGCCTCGCCGCCTTCGCGGGCAACGAGCGGGCCTGGTTCCTGATCCGCTGCGTGGACCCGCCCGAGGTGCCGCTGCCGCACAAGCACGAGATCCTGCTCGACCGCGGCCCCTACGAGCTCGAGGGCGAGCTCGCGCTCATCGACTCCCACGAGATCGACCTGCTGGTGACCAAGGACTCAGGCGGCGAGCTGACCGCCGCCAAGCTGGCGGCCGCGCGCGAGCGCGGCCTGCCGGTGGTGGTCGTGCGGCGACCGCCGCGCCCCGGGGTGCCGACCGTCGCCACCGTCGCCGAGGCGGTCGCGTGGGTCAGTCGTAGCGCCGCGGGGTGAAGACGCGGGCGCGGCCCTCGCCGTCCTCGAAGGACTTGGTCCGCGAGGAGCCGACGATGACCAGCGTCCGCATGTCGACCGCCTCGGCCTCGAACCCACCGAGGGTCTCGACCCGGACCGACTCCTCGGCGCTGCCGACGGCGCGGGCGAGGACGACCGGGGTCTCGGCGTCGCGGTGGCGCAGCAGCACCTCGCGCGCCCGCTCCAGCTGCTCGCGGCGGCTGCGCGAGGCCGGGTTGTAGAGGGCGAGGACGAAGTCGGCGCCGGCCGCCGCGTCGAGCCGCGCCTCGACCGCGTCCCACGGCTTCAGCCGGTCCGACAGGGAGATCGCGCAGAAGTCATGTCCAAGCGGGGCGCCGACCCGGGCCGCGGCAACCTGCATCGCCGAGACGCCGGGGACGACGCGGACCTCGACCTTGTCGAAGCGCTCGCCGTCCTCCTCCAGCGCCTCCAGCACCGCGGTCGCCATCGCGAAGATCCCGGGGTCGCCGGAGGAGACGACGGCGACGCGGGCGCCCCCGGCGGCCAGCTCCAGCGCGTGGCGGGCGCGCGCGGCCTCCTCGGTGTTGTCGCTCGCGTGCCGGCGCTGTCCGGCCCGCTGGGGCACCCGCGCCAGGTAGGTCTCGTAACCGACCAGCTCCTCCGCCGCGGCGAGCTCCGCCCGCGCTTCCGGGGTCAGCCAGTCCGGCCCGGCCGGGCCGAGGCCGACCACGGCGACGGCGCCGCCGGTCGGGCGCTTGCCGTTGGCGGCGGCGCTCGGCAGCAGCAGCAGCGACATGTAGGGGACCTCGCCCTCGACCTCGGCCAGCCGCTCGACCCGCTGGGACTCGCCGCTGGCCCGCTCGACGTAGATCGCCCGCTCGCCGGCGCCGGCCCGCTCGGCCGCCTCGCGCACGCTCGGCAGATTGCCGCCCAGCTTCAGCACCGCGGCGGCGTCGCTCTCCTCCAGCGCGCGCTGCAGGTCGGCCTCGGGCAGCGTGCCCGGCAGGACCGAGAAGACCTCGTCGCGCCTGACCAGCGGCGTCCCCGCGGCGGCGGCGGCGGCGCTGAAGGAGGTGACGCCGGGGATCACCTCGGTCGGGTAGCGCCCGGCCAAGCGCTCGTGCAGGTACATGTAGGAGCCGTAGAAGAGCGGGTCGCCGCCGCAGAGCACGACGACGTCGCGGCCCGCGTCGAGGTGCTCGGCCAGCTGCTCGGCGCTGCGGTCGTAGAACTCCTCCAGCGCCGCCTCGTAGCCGCCGGGGTGATCGCTCTCCTCGGTCGTCACCGGGAAGGTCAGCGGCAGCTCGACCTGGTCCCCGGAGAGGTAGGGGTCGGCGGTGCGCCGGGCGACGCCGTTGCCGTGCTTCGCGGTCGGGTAGGCGAGCACCTTGGCCGCTTCGATCGCCCGCTGCGCCTTCACCGTGACCAGCTCCGGGTCGCCGGGGCCGGTGCCGACGCCGATCAGCCGGCCGCTCATTCGCGCTCCGTCGCCAGGGCGTTGACGGCGGCGGCCGCGATCGCGCTGCCGCCGCGCCGTCCGCGCACGACCAGGTGCTCGAGGTCGCTCCGCTCGGAGAGCTCCTGCTTCGACTCGGCGGCGCCGACGAACCCGACCGGGACCCCGATCACCGCCGCCGGTCGCGGCGCTCCCGCGTCGATCATCTCCAGCAGCCGGAAGAGCGCGGTGGGGGCGTTGCCGACGACGACGACGCCGCCGCCGAGGCGATCCCCCCAGAGGTCCAGCGCCGCCGCCGAGCGGGTCGTCCCCAGCGTCGCCGCCAGCTCGGGTACGCCGTCCTCGCCAATCGTGCAGACGACCTCGTTGCCGGACGGCAGCCGCGAGCGGGTGACGCCGGCGGCGACCATCGCCGTGTCGCAGAGGATCGGCGCGCCGCCGGCGAGCGCCGCGCCGGCGGCGGCGCCGAAGCCGGGGGAGGCGGCGACGTCGGCGCTCAGGTCGACCATGCCGCAGGCGTGGATCATCCGCACCACCGTGCGCTCCAGCACCGGGTCGAGCCCCTCGAGGTCGGCCTCGGCGCGGATCGTCGCGAACGAGCGCAGGTAGATCTCGGCCCCGTCGCGCAGGTAGGTGCTCACGAGGCCACCTCGGCGAGCATTGCCAGCGCCTCGTGCTCGTCGGCGGCGAGCCGGTCGCGGCCGTCCGCGCGGACGGTGATGGCGCCGCCCTCGGCGGCGACGGCGATCGGCGCCTTGGCCGGCTCGCCGCAGCGGCGCTCGCAGGCGGACCAGTGCTCGGCGGGGGCGCCGCCGCGGCGCTCGGAGGCGCGCCGCTCGGCCGCGGCGCGCACGTCGAAGCGGGCCTTCGAGCAGTAGCCGAGGCCGGCGCAGGCCGAGAGCCCCTCCCAGACCGAGTCGGGCTCGGCGATCAGGTCGGCCAGCTCCAGCGACCCGGCCAGCGCGCGCGCCTGCTCGGGCTCGAGGTCGGCGACGGTGAGGGTGCGCCAGCGCGATAGCCGCGCCTCGGCGCCGAGCTCGCCGAGCAGCTCCGCCAGCCGCGCCAGCGCCGCGGCGTCGAGGCGGCCGAGCGGGGCCAGCGCGGTCACCGCCTCGCGGCCGTCGCGCTGGCGCTGGAAGCCGGGACGGATCCCGGCGACCGGGGCTCCCGCGCGCCCTCCCGCGGCGCCGACCAGGTTCAGGCCAAGGGCGGCGGCGACCCGCTCGCGCCCGTCCTCCAACTCGCGCACGTGCCAGGCCACGGTGCCGTCCCCGGCGCAGAGATCAAGGAAGGCGAGGGCGGCGCGGCAGGCGAGCGCCGGAGCCTCGGCGGCGCTCGGCGCGGCGTCGGTCTCGGCGCCGCCGATCCAGAGCCCCAGCGTGCCGGGCGCCTGCGGCCGCGGCGCCAGCGCCAGGTCGGCGCCGGCGAAGCGGCCGAGGCCGCTGCCGTCGTCGATCGCGAAGAGGAAGCGTCCCGGCAGGCCGGCCAGCCGCGGCTCGGCGCAGATCGCCGCGTCGAGCCCGGCGACGATCTCGTCGGTCTCGATCAGCGAGCCCGGGTGCCGCCCGGCCAGCGGGCTGGCGAGCAGGTTGCGGGCGCGATCATGCTGGCGCGAGGGCAGCAGGCCGGCGGCTTCCAAGACCTCGGCGAGCTCCGCCTCGGCGCCCGCTGGCAGTCCCCGCAGCTGCAGGTTGGCCCGCCCGGTGATCTCGACCAGACCGCTGCCGGCCCGCGCCGCCGCGGCGACCGCGGCCAGCTGCGGGGCCGAGATCCGCCCCCCGGCGAGGCGGATGCGGGCGAGGCCACCGTCCTCCGCCTCGTGGACGGCGAGGACGCCTGGACAACGGTCCTCGCTCGTCCGGTGGGGGCTGCAGCGGCTCACCTCTGCAGTATCGGCTTGCCCGCGAGGACGCGCGGCGCGGTCACCGCCAGCACCAGGCCCATCGTCGTCCACAGCACCGCCTGGGTCCCGATCGAGGCGAGGCGGAACTTCCAGAGCTCATTGGCGGGAAAGCCGGCCGGGATCTCGTCGACCGACGGCAGCGCCACGCCGGCAACGACGACGATCGTCAGGTAGGCCCCGATCGCCACCGTGGTCGCCGCTCCTGCGGCAGTCATTTGGGACGGTATGCGACCCAAATCTCTGCCGCTGCGACCGACCAGGGCCGTTCGCACCCGCGCCGCCGCCACCGCGGCCAGCAGCGAGGTCGCCAGCATCGTGAAGAAGAGGAGGGTGCGTTCGCCGACCGTGCTCGGGTCGCCGGTCGCTGGCGGGTTGGCCGGGTACTTGAGGAACGGCACGAGGAAGAAGACGAAGAAGCCGGCTGCCGCCATCCACAGCGCCGTGCGGGCCGGGCTGGCGTCGCCGACGCGGCCGTAGGCGAAGGCGAAGGCGAGCGCGAAGAGGCCGCCGATCGCGAGCCCGTAGACGATCGCCGCCAGCGGCAGGCCGACGAAGCGCTGGGTGTCGCGGGAGACCGGCGGCGCCTGCTCGGCGCCGTGCGACTGGCCGGCGGCGCCAGCGGCGCCGTGCTCAGCCTCGGCCTGGGCGTCCTCGAAGGCGATCGCCTGTTCCAGCGGCGGCTCGCCGACGATCTCGGCAAACCCGGTCGCCAGCAGCCCGCCGCAGACGCCGGCCAGCAGCCCGCAGATCAGCAGGGAGCGGATCATCTCTCAGTCCCCGCTCAGTGGCAGGGGAAGCCGAGCAGATGGCGACCGTCGTGAACCAGCTCGTGCACGAAGGTCCCATTGACGATCGAAACCGCTCCCTCTTCGACGCCGACGACATAGAACAGCAGCAGCAGCGCTCCGGCGAAGAGCGTCCACGGCGCCAGCTCGCGCAGGTCGATCGCGGGCGGGTTGGCGGTCTGCGGGGCGGTGGTTGCGATCTCTGACATCTGATCCTCCCTGGGATTGCGCGTCCCATTCAGCGGTTTGGCGACGGCCAAGTGTCCTGGCTTCCGGATCCTCGCTTTCCCTCGCCTTCCAGGCTCTCGCCCGTGGCATCTGAGGGAGCGCTCCCCGGTCACAGTGGCGCGACCACGTCGGACTTGCACCGACTTCCTCGCACCGTCGCTCGATCTGCGCGCACTCTATCGCGCCCGCCCCCGGCCATCGCGACGATCCCCGGGCGCTCGCAGGGTCGACCTTTCGTCCGCTATTGAACCCACCCGGCGAGGAGCCGTATCGCGGTTTATCGGGCCCCTGCGAGGGCCGACGCAGACGCGCGCGGTCGTTGCAGGGCCGTCGCCGACCGAAAGGACCCGCATGTCGAAGCTGAAGAGGCAACTGACTACCGCCGCCCTCAGCGCCTGCGCGGCGCTCCTGCTGCTTCCGGCCGCCGGTCAGGCCGCGACCGAATTCGGCAGCCGGCTCGACCACGAGCCGGCCAACTCGGGCGAGTGCGAGCCGCTCGGTCCCTGCACGATCGTCTCTTTCATCCATCCGTCTGACCCCAACGGCGACCCCTACTCGGGCGGCGCTCCGGTCGACGGCGTGATCGTCAAGTTCCGCATCCGCGCCTTCGTGCCGGAGGCCTCGCCGGTCACCTTCCGCCTCGCCGACATCTCCCGGCCCGACCCGAACGACGACGAGAGCGCGCTGGCGACCGCCGCCGTGACCGGGCCGACCGTGATCCTGCAGACGACTGAAGATGAAGTCCCGATCCGCGAGTTCCCGGGCCGGCTGTCGGTGAAGAAAGGCCAGCACCTGGCGATCGACGGCACCAACGTGCAGGCCACCGTCAACAACAGCGGTGACGACTTCAGCTACGTCTTCACGCCGCCGCTCCTCGACGGCAGCGGCGCCCGCGGCTCCCTGCAGTCGACCGGCGAGCTGCTGGTCGCGGCGGTGATCGAGCCTGACGCCGACAAAGACGGGTTCGGCGACGAGACCCAGGACCAGTGCCCGAGCCAGGCGACGACCCAGGGCGCCTGCGACGTGACCGCCCCCGGCGTCACCGGCCTGGGAGTCAAAGGCAAGAAGGTTTCCTACACCCTGAGCGAGGCAGCGAGCGCGAGCCTGCTGCTGGAGAAAAAGCTGCCGGGCCGCAGGGTCGGCAAAAAATGCGTCCCGCAGACGGCGAAAAACAAAGGCAATAAGAGATGCTCGCGGTTCAAGGCCATCGGCGCTGCCTTCGCCGGCCCCGGCGCCGCCGGTGCCAACCAGGCGACGCTGCCGGTGAGAAAACTCGCCCCGGGCAGCTACCGGGTGACGATCACCGCCCGCGACGCCGCTGGCAACCAGACCGTCAAGTCGTTCTCCTTCAAAGTCGCGAAGCCGACGAAAAAGAAGAAATAGCGGCAGCGGGGGTGTCCATCTGGGCACCCCCCGTTCGTCCTGGCAGTGTTCACACTCTGCAAAAGGAGGAACGATGAAATACCTGCTGTTGATCCACCAGGGAACGACCCCGCTGCCCGGCACGGAGGAGTGGGATGCCCTCTCCGAGGCGGAGCAGGGCCAGGTCTACGCCGACTACCAGGCGCTCTCCGCGACGCCCGGGGTGACGCCGGGGGAGCGGATGGAGTCGCCCGAGACCGCGACCACGGTGCGGGTCTCCGACGGCGAGACGCTGACCACCGACGGCCCCTTCGTCGAGACCAAGGAGGCGCTCGGCGGCTACTGCCTGTTCGAGGCCGGCGACCTCGACGCGGCGATCGAGCTGGCGGCCCGGATCCCAGCCGCGCGGATGGGCGGCGCGATCGAGATCCGCCCGGTGGTGGAAGGCTGATGACGTCTCCATTACGGTTGAGCCGTGGACGCTGAGACCGCCAGCAGCCGTATCCCCGACGGCAGCCAGCTGTACCTCGGCGACGGCGGCCTGGAGACGACGATGATCGGCGAGCGCGGCTTCGAGCTGCCCGAGTTCGCCTCCTTCGTGATGCTCGGCGACGCCGCCGGCCGCGACGCCCTGCGCGCCTACTTCCGCGACTACATCGGCATCGCCCGCGAGGGCGGCACCGGCTTCACCCTCGACACCCCGACCTGGCGCGCCAGCCCCGGCTGGGGCGAGAAGCTCGGCTACGCCCCGGCCGCGATCGCCGACGTCAACCGCGACGCGGTCGAGCTGGCGATGGAGATCCGCGCCGCCGAGGAGAGCCAGCTGACCCCGATCGCCGTCTGCGGCGCGATCGGACCCGAGGGCGACGCCTACCACCCCGAGACGGTGCTCTCGGCGGCCGAGGCCGAGGCCTACCACTCAGACCAGATCCGGGCCCTCGCCGCCGCCGGGGTCGACATGGTCGGCGCCTACACGCTGACCTACGCCGACGAGGGCATCGGCATCGTCGCCGCGGCGGGCGCCGAGGGTGTGCCGGTCTCGATCTCCTTCACCCTGGAGACCGACGGGCGGCTGCCGAGCGGGGAAGAGCTGGGGGAGGCGATCGAGAAGGTCGACGCTGCGACCACCGGCGCCGCCGCCTACTTCATGGTCAACTGCGCCCACCCGACCCACTTCGGGCCCGTGATCGAGACTGGCGGGCCCTGGCTTCGGCGACTGGGCGGGATCCGCGCCAACGCCTCTCGTCGCAGCCACGCCGAACTGGACGCGATGACCGAGATCGACAGCGGCGACCCCGAGCAGCTGGGCGCCGAATACCGCACCTTCAAGGAGCTGCTGCCGAACGCCCGCGTGCTCGGCGGCTGCTGCGGCACCGACTCGCGCCACGTCGCCAGCGTCTGCCGCCACTGGCAGGCGGCCTAGCCAGGCCCGCCGCCAGCCGAGTCCTTCTCCCAGGCCCACTCGAGGAAGGCCGAGAGCTCGTCGTCGAGCCGCCGTGGTCGCAGCCTCCACTCGAAGATCGAGTTCGCCTCGACCAGGGTGGCGCCGGGGATCTCCGCGGCCAGCATGCCGGAGTCGCTGAAGGGGTGGAGCGGGTCGCGGGGGTGGCCGACGATCAGGGTCGGGACGTCGATCTGGCGCCGCTGCTCGCGGTGCGGTGCGGTCTCGCCCAGCAGCAGCCCCTCCAGCACCGCCAGCGAGGGACCGGGCCGCTGCCGCACCCAGTCGAGGCCGATGTCGAGCAGGTGGTGGGTGCGCGGGATCGCGCTGGTCACCCGCGAGGTCAGCTCGAAGGCCGGCCGCGCCAGCCGCATCCCCAGCATCAGCGGCGCGAAGGTGGCGGCGACGCCGGGCAGGGCGTTGTCCAGCACCGGCATCTCGATGAAGAGGCCGCGGGCGCGCTGCGGCTGGCGGGTCGCCAGCTCGAGTCCGACGTTGGCGCCGAGCGAGGTGCCGCCGACGACGGCGCTCTGCAGTCCCAGGTGGTCGAGCAGCGCCGCCACCTGGCGCGCGAACAGCGGCATCGAGTAGAGCCGCAGGTCCTCGGGCCGGTCCGAGCGCCCGTGCCCGAGCAGGTCGACGCAGACCGCCCGGTTGCCGCGCTCGGCCAGCGCCGGCCCCAGCCGCGCGTACATCCGGCGGTTCATCAGCAAGCCGTGGACGAGCACGATCACGCGGTCGCCCTCCCCGTAGGAGTCGTAGGCGATCCGGTGGCCGTCGTAGGAGAGCTCGCCCATCGCGCTCAGCCTATGTACAGGCTCCGGGCTCGGCGCGCCGCTAGGCGGAGAGCCGCACCGGCAGCGTCTTCAGCTGGTTGAGGAAGACCGATTCGACGAAGGCCGGCTTGCCCTCAATCGCGATCCGCGGGTAGCGGGCCAGCGTCTCCTCGATCAGGATCCGCAGCTCCAGCCGCGCCAGGGCGGTGCCGAGGCAGAAGTGGCGGCCGCCGGCGCCGAAGGCCTGGTGCTCGGGGTTGCGGCGGACGTCGAAGCGGTCGGGGTCCTCGTAGCGGCTCTCGTCGCGGTTGGAGGACGTGTACCAGAGCACGACCTTGTCGCCCTCCCTGATCTCCTGCCCGTTCAGCACCGTGTCGCGGGTGGCGGTGCGGCGGAAGTGGCCGAAGGCGGGGAACATCCGCAGCGCCTCCTCGACCGCGCTCGGGACCAGCGAGGGGTCGTCGAGCAGGAGCTGCATCTGCTCGGGGTTTTCCATCAGCGCCCGCATCGCGCTGCAGTAGGTCGCCTTGGTCGAGTCGTTGCCGGCGGCGACGAGCAGGAAGAAGCCCATCACGATCTCGTGTTCCTCCAGCTTCTGCCCTTCGACTTCGGCGTGGACGAGCACACTGGTCAGGTCGTCGGTTGGGTTCTCCCGCCGCTCGGCGATCATCTTGCCGCAGCGCTCGAAGATTTCCGGCACCGTTTTTTCGATCACACCCTCCGGGCCGTCGGCGTTGAGGTCGGGGTCTGAGGCGCCGAGCGACGCGTTCATCAGCTCGGCCCAGATCGCGTCGTCCTCGGGCGGGATCCCCATGAAGCTGCCGATCACCCGCGAGACCGCCGGCTGGGCGACGTCGAGCACCAGATCGCAGCTCTCCTGCCCCTCGAGCTTGTCGAGGGTGGCGACGACGATGCGACGGATCTCCTCCTCGTGGGCGGCGATCCGCTTCGGCGTGAATCCGGCCTGGAAGAGCGCCTTGACGCGGTCGTGCTTGGGCGGGTCCATGCCGATGAACATCGCCCGGATCAGCTCCAGCGGGAAGCCGGCGGTGACGGCGACGATGCCGCCCTTTTCGGAGGAGTAGGTCTCCCAGTCGCGGCTGACGGTGTGGACGTCGTCGGCGCTGGTGATCGACCAGTAGCCGGCCGATTCGGGGAACTCGGGCACGTGCGAGCTCCAGTGGACCGGGCACTCGCCGCGCATCCGTTTGAAGAGCTCGTGGGGAGGACCTCCGGCCCAGCGCTCTCGCTCGATCACCAGTACGTCTTTGAGGTCCTCCTGTGCGGTGTCCATCTCGCCCTCCTCCACATGCCCGGTCGGTTCGGCCGATCTTACTGGCTGGCTGGCCAGTCCGGGCAGGCTTCACTCGCGCTTGCGTTTCGGGCGCATCTCCTTGCTTCTCGCCTTCGCGTCCGCGTAGGAGGACTCGACCAGGGCCCGGCCGCCGCTCCAGCCGAAGACCCAGGAGACGAGGACGACGGCGAAGATCGCGCTCCAGGCGGAGGTCACCAGCTGCTGGCTGATCGAGTAGGCGGTGGCGGTGGCCGCGTCTGCTTCGCCGGAGAGCGCGGCGGTGTTCATCGCCTGGGTGACGCCGACCCCGCCGGGGGTGGCGGAGACGCTGTTGGAGATCGAGTTGGAGGCGGTGACGGTGGCGACGTTGTGGAAGCTGACCGGGATCTCGTAGGCGCCGAGGAAGACGGCGACGATCGCCAGCCGCGCCGCGTAGCTGCCGAAGACCGGCAGGAAGAGGTAGCGGAGGGCGCGCCGCGGCGGCCGCAGAACCGCGCCGCCGAGGACGACCTGGGTCCGCAGGCCCTCCAGCCGCCGCCAGAAGATCCGCGCCAGCATCACCAGCAGGACGACCGCGCCAACGGCGATCGCCACCACCGCCCCGGTGTGGTCGGAGAGCCAGCCGAGCTTGATCGAGAAGGAGCCGCTGACCGAGAGGAAGAGGTAGAGGTAGAGGCCGGCGTTGAGGACCGTAAAGGGGATCTTCTCGACGATCAGTCCGGAGAAGACCATCGCGAAGCTGGCGCCGGCGATCAGGGTCGTGAACATCAGCAGCATCACCCAGGTGCCGAGGTTGGCCGGGAGGAAGCTGTTCAGCGCCACCGCGACCGCGTAGCAGGCGAGGATCAGTCGGTAGGGGATGTGGGCCTGGGTAAGGGCGGCGCGGAGGATCCCCCACCATGCCGCCGCGGCCAGCGAGGTCTGGGCGCTCTGCAGGACCACGGCGGCGACGAGCGCCCAGGGTGGGACCTCGCCGAGCTTGTCGGCGAGATCGCGGATCCACTCATCGACGGGGACGCCGAGAAAGTCGAGGACGACGATCGTCAGCGCCACGCCGCCGACCCAGAGCGCGATCCGCTCCAGGCGGCGCCGCAACGGCTGCGAGGTCTTGGCCGCGCCGGCCTCGGTGGCGGCTACGGCAAATATTCTTCCGCCTTTTCCTTCGCTTCTTCGACGCCCTTTTCGGCCTGCTCGAGGCCTTCGTCGATCCCCTTTTCGGCCTGCTTGCGGCCTTCCTTCAGGCCCTTGGAAGCGCTGCCCTTGCCTTCTTCGATCTGCTTCTTGGCTTCTTCCAGGCCCTTTTCGGCTTCCTTGGTGCCTTCCTTGATCGCTTCTTCGGCGGTCGAGGCGCCTTCTTCGATCTGCTGCTTGGCGGTTTCGGAGGCGTCGGTGCTGTCGTCGCTGCCGCATCCGGACCAGACGACACCGCCGGCGACGATCGCCAGCACGGCGACGCCCGTGCGGATGACCCGCGACCTCGTGGTGGCCTTTGGCTCCAGGTCCCTCATCTCTGCTCCCCCCGGTTGGTGGCTGGTTAACGTTTGGCCAGTGAATCAGAATGAGTCGGACGATTTCGAGTCCCTGGTCGCCGACGCGATCGACGCCCTCCCGGTGGAGTTCCAGCGCCTGCTCGAGAACGTCGCCGTCATCGTCTCCGATCTCGGCACCGAGCACCACGCCTACGGCGAGTACTTCGGCGACGGCCTCGCCGGCGAGTACTGGGAGGACCGGATCGTGATCTACCGCGACACGCTCGAGCGCGATTTCGGCCACGACCGCGCTCTGCTGGCGCGCCAGGTCGAGCAGACCCTGCGCCACGAGCTCGCCCACCACCTCGGCTGGGACGAGCGCGGGGTCGGCGGCCTCGGCCTCTAACGCCGCGCCACTCAACGCGTGGTTCCTTTTGGACGCCTGGCGCGAAAAAGGAACCGCGGGTCAGCGGACCCGGCAGGAGCGGGTCAAGGCGATGTCCAGGAGGCGGCCATTGACGAACTCGAAGCTGCCGCGGGCGAAGGGGAAGAGGGCACGGCTGAACCCGGCCGGGGCGGCGCAGCTGGCGCTGATGAAGCCGAGCCGTTTGCCGCTGTAGGTGTAGGTGCGGCCGATCGCCAGGTGGATGTGGGTGACCGAGCCGAGGCCGCCGGCGAGTTTCGGCACCGTGGTCGCCAGCACGGTCCCGAAGGGGCCCTTGGGCTGGTGCCTGATCTTCAGCGGCAGCACCAGCGTCGCCTGCACCGGCACCGTCCCGTGGAAGTGCAGGGCGACGCCCGGGCCGCCGCCGACGCGCGAGTTGAAGGCGAGGATCGTCCCTTTGACCGGCAGGCCTTCGTCGCTGATGTCGACGTCGGCGTTGAAGCTGCCGCGCCCGACCAGCGCCGGCCCGCAGAGCTGCAGAGCGGCGTCGGTGGTGGTCGATTGGAGGACGGAGACGTCGCACACCGGCAGGCCGCGGGTGGTGAGGATGCCGTTGCGGTTGAGCCCGATTTCGAGCTGGCGCAGCGAGGGCGGGCGGGTGCCGTCGAGGGTGCCGATGCGGCCGTCGATCCTGACCGTCACCGGGACCGGCCGCTCGCGCGGAAGCTGGTTCGGCGCGAAGCCGCCGCTGAGCGTTACCCGCAGGTTGCCGCTCTGGAAGATCTCAGCCTGGGCGGCGCCGCCGGCCAGCGTCAGGGCGGCGACGAGCAGCGTTATGCCAAGTCTCCTGCGCATCTCCCCGTCCCCAGTCTAGGCCGGGGATACGGCGGCTAGGGTTGAGCGATGGTTGAGGGCAGCGGCTGGATCGAGCTTGCCGAGGGCGACGAGTTCGCCGGCTACCGGATCGAGCGAAGGCTCGGTCGCGGCGGCATGGGGATCCTCTATCTGGCGGTCGAGCCCGGCCTCGACCGCCGCGTGGCGCTGAAGCTGATCGCCCCCGAGGCGGCCGCCGACGACGTCTTCGCCAAGCGCTTCGCCGAGGAGTCGCGGATCGCCGCCTCGATCGAGCACCCCAACGTGGTCCCGATCTACGCCGCCGGCGAGGAGGGCGGCGTCCCCTTCATCGCGATGCGCTACGTCGCCGGCTCCGACCTCGGCCGCCGCCTCGCCCGTGAGGGCCGCCTCGATCCGGCGCGGGCGGTGGAGCTGATCGCCCAGATCGGCAACGGGCTCGACGCGATCCACGCCGCCGGCCTCGTCCACCGCGACGTCAAGCCGGCCAACGTCCTGCTCGGCGGCGACGAGGCGGAGGCGCACGCCTACATCACCGACTTCGGCGTCGCCCGCAACGTGGCCACCCAGTCCGGGCTGACCCAGACCGGGCGCTTCGTCGGCACCCTCGACTACGTCGCCCCGGAGCAGATCTCCGGCGGCGAGATCGACGCCAGGGTCGACGTCTACGCGCTCGGCTGCCTGCTTTACAAGCTGCTGACCGGGGAGGTGCCGTTCCCCCGCGACGGCGAGGCCGCCCGCCTCTACGCCCACCTGCACGACCCGCCGCCCGCGCCGTCGCTGTTCGTGCCGGAGATCTCGATGGCGCTCGACGACGTCGTCGCCCGGGCGATGTCGAAGCCGGCGGGCGACCGCTATCCCTCGGCCGGCGACCTCGGCCGCGCCGCGGTGGCGGCGCTGAGCGGTACCGCCGTGGCGATCCCGGAGCGGACCGTCGCCACCGGCGCCGCCGCGACCCGCGAGTCGGAGATAGTGGCGCCGCCCGCGCCGTCTCCACCGCCACCGACCGAGCCGACCCGCCGGGTCGAGACCGGCGGTGGCGACGATCGGCCCAAGCGCTCCACGGCCCCCATCCGCCGCCGCGGCCTGCTCGCCGGCGGGGTCGCGCTGGGGCTGGGAGCCGCGGTGGCCGTCGCCGCGGTCCTGCTCGGCGGTGGCGGCGAGGACCCCGGTACCGCGACCGGCCAGACGACGGTGAAAGATCAGAGCGGGGGGGAGCAGACGCAGAAGCAGGAGAAGCCGAAACCCGAACCGGATCGGCTCACGAGTTCGCAGTTAGTGACCCAGGGCGACCAGATCTGCGAACGCAGCCAGGAGGCCTTCAAGCAGACCCGCGAAGAACTGCCCGAAGCCGCCACGGAGGAAACGCCGGACGTCGAGTACGCGAAGCAGCTCGTCGCCAACTCCTCCCGGCAGGTCCGGGAAATGGAAGAGCTGGTGCCGCCGAAGAGCAAGCAGGACGAGTTCGACGAATACCTCGAATCGCGCGAAGAAGTAGCGGGGTGGGACCGGGACGCGCTCGCCGCCGCCAAGGCCGGCGACACCCTCGCCTACCAGGAAGCGTTCGACAACCGCAACGACACCGAGGACAACCGCAAGCGCATGTCGGAAGCGATCGGCTTCCGCGTTTGCAGCGGCAGCGAACTGTGAGCGGGGCGAGTTTGTTTCCCATAGGCGAACTAACTCGCCCCGAGGGCGAGCTCGTCGCCCTGGAGCCGCTGGAGGAGCGGCACGCAGAGGAGCTCTGGGAGGCGGCGCAGGACCCGCGCACCTGGAGTTGGCTGGCGAATCTCGCCAACCGCGAGCGCTTCGAGCAGTGGGTGCGGCTCTCGCTCGACGCCGCGGCCGAGGACCGCGAGGGCGTCTTCGTCGTCCGCCGCCGCGCCGACGGCGAGGTGGTCGGCAGCAGCCGCTACCTGGCTGTGCGCCCGGCCGACCGGGCACTGGAGATCGGGTGGACCTGGTTCAACCCCTCGGTCTGGCGCACCGGGGTCAACCTCGAGACCAAACTTTTGATGCTGGAGCACGCCTTCGAGACGCTCGAGTGCGTCCGGGTCGAGTTCAAGACCGACGCCCGCAACGAACGCTCGCGCAACGCGCTCTCCGCCCTGCCGGCCCAGTTCGAGGGCGTCCTTCGCAACCACATGATCGTCCCCGACGTCGGCCAGCGCGACTCCGCCTACTTCAGCGTGATCGACGCCGAGTGGCCCGACGTCCGCGCCAGCCTCGAACGCCGGCTCGCCCGCGGCTGAGACTCAGTCGTCGTTCTCGTGGTCGCCGGGGTGGGTGATCCGCTCGGCCCGCTGGCGGATTTCCTCGCTCGCCTCCCGGGTCGCCGCGAAGGCCTCCTCCTTGGCCGCCGCGACGCCCTCGCTCGGCTTGCCGCCGATGATGTCGCGGAAGGCGTTCTTGACTCGCTCGGTGCGACGGTCGGGCGGGAAGCGCTCCTCCGCCTTCCGCTGCTTCGCCGGCCGGCGCTCGCCGTAGCGGCGCCGCGCCCAGGGCGACCCGGGCTTGCCGATCCGGCAGGCCCCGTAGAGGGCGATCGGGAAGAAGAAGAACCCGACGGTCCCGTGCATCACTCGCTGCTTGGCGAAGCAGGCGACGACCAGGCCGAAGACGATCAGGGCGCTGAGGACGGTGCCGATCACGGCGCTGGCCGAGCCGGTTTCGACCGTAAAAGGGGTGAAGCCGAGCAGGATCAACCCCATCCCGGCGGCGGCGATCACGGTCGCGTCGATCGAGCTGCGCCCCTCCTCGGCCCAGTAGACGTCGTCGAGGTAGACCCAGAGCGCGAACTCGTCGATCGTCAGCCCGGCGCCGACGCCGAAGGCGAAGCCGCAGATCTCGGCCCAGGGGCTGTGACCGTGGGCGAGGAAGCCGAGCGCCCCGAAGACCATCATCGTCACGATCCCGAAGACCAGGTGGTGGAGGTGGACGCCGCTGTCGCTGACGATGCTGCCCGGCCACCAGGGGACCTTGGGGCTGCGCATCAGCCGCGTGCTCATGCGGATGAAGGCGAAGGAGAGGATGAACCCGACCAGGACCATGAAGAGGGCCTGCTCGTCGTGCTCGACCAGGCGATCCCAGAACTCGGTGAGCCCCACCACGGCGATCATGCGGTCGCCGCCTCGGAGTGCCGTGGCTCGAGGTTGACCGAGGGGCCGGCGCCGTCCTTCTCGGCGATCAGCTCGACCGTGAGCAGGACGGCGGCGACGGCGAACAGCGGGCTGAAGAGGAAGTTGGCGACCGACTCGGCCAGCCAGGCGGCAAGGAAGGTTTCGCCGAGCAGGTGGTGGAACTGGTCGGCGGCGACCTCGCCGACGACGTCGCCGACGATCTCGATCGGGACCAGGATCGCGGCGACGAACCAGAAGCGGCCCCGGACCAGCCGCCAGCTGCGGGCGAGGGCGCCGCGCACGCCGCGCCCCTCGATCTCGACCACAGGCCCGGCCAGCCCGAGGAGGACGAAGGCCAGCGCCCCCGGCACGAAGAAGACCAGCAGCCCGACGACGACGATCGCGACGTAGACGAGGTCGACGAGGATCAGCCGCTTGTAGTCGAGGCGGCGAGCGATCTGCCGCAGGCTCGGCCGCGGCTCACCCTCGGGACGGACGAGGGTGACGGCGATCGCGCCGCTGTAGAAGACCTCGCCGATCAGGCTGGTCGCCGCGAGGGCGGTGACCGCGGCGACGAGGGCGGCGATCTTGACGCTGCTGTCGAGGTCCAGCGAGTCGATGTCGAGGGTGACGCTGAGCGCGTCGATCAAGCCCAGCGGCAGGAAGACGACGACCGCCGCCAGCAGCAGCGAAGGAGCCCAGGTCCAGTACGTGCGGCCGATTCGCGCGTAGAGGGAGAGGACCCGGCCCACGCCGCTCACCTCAACGGCGCCGGCGGCCGGACCTGACCCGGCCGCGCGCCTCCAGCTTCGATTGGCTCGAGGCCGAGGCGGGGACCCGCTTCAGGCTGGCGAGACCGGGGATCAGCCACTCTTCGGCGCACTGCCGGTGCCAATGGTGATGGTCGCTGCCGCCGAGTCGTCGTACGTACTGGACGATCGTATGGTCCTCGCCGACCGGGATGTCGCCGTGGCAGCCGGGGCAGCGGTAGAGCTTGCGGGCGATCCCGCGGATCAACCAGGTCTCGTCGCCCTCGTCGTTCAGGCCGCGCAGACTCCAGCGGATGCTGGGTTGGCCGTCGAACTCGGGCATCCCGTCAGCGCCTTCTCGACATCCAGGCGAAGCCGGCCGCCATCGCCACGTTGGCGACTCCGGCGAGGCAGAGGCCGAGCTTGGCGCCGGGCCGGCTGACCGCCGGAGACCGCGACCAGAGCGCATCCGTGGCGATCTCGGTGCCTCGCAGCCAGGCCAGCGCCTGCCAGTCGGCGGCGCTGCCGCGCCGGTCGGCGACGGCGTGGGCGGCGGCGAAGGTGAGCCAGATCGGCCCGCAGCGGCGGAACAGGTGGGCGGCGTCCGGGGAGGGCTCGTCGTGACCGAGCACCTTCAGGGTCGCCTCCGGTGCCGCGATCGCCGCGCTGCCGAGCAGCAGATCGAAGGCGATCATGTTCCGGTTCGTCAAACGCAGGGCTTCTTCGAGGTTCATCTCTCAATCCAACCAGAAGGGAAAGCGTCAGGTTCGGCGAAATGGACCGCCGTGACCAAGACTGCAACGAAGTCCCCACAACTTAAAAGCCTTTCCGACTACATCCAGGAGCGCTTCGAAGACTTCTCGCGCTCCCAGAAAGACGTCGCCCGCTACATCGTCGATCACCTCGACGAGGCAGCCTTCCTCACCGCCGAGGAGCTGGCCAGGAGAGCGAGCACCTCGTCATCGACGGTGGTGCGCTTCTCCCAGGCCCTCGGCTTCGAGGGTTACCCGGAGCTGCAGCAGGCCGCGATCGAGGAGTACCGCTCGACGATCGCCGCCAGCAGCTCCAACGGCAGCGGTGCCCTCTTCTCCTTCGACCACTCCGAGCTCGAGGGCTCGCTCTCAGCCGACTACGCGAACCTCGAGGAAACCGCCCGGAAACTGACCCCGGAGCAGGTCGATGCCTCGGTGGCCGCACTGGCGACCGCGCAGCGGATCGTCATCGTCGGCGTCGACCAGATGGCCTTCTTCGCCAGCTACCTGCGTCATACCCTCAGCCTGCTCGACATCCGCGCCGAGATCGTCGCCTCAACCGGCGGCGAGTCCCTGCAGCGGCTGGGCCGGATCGACGAGAACACGCTCGTGATCACGCTCTCCGCCGGCCGCGCGCACCCGCTGCTGCTGCGGGCGATGAAGCTGGCGCTGCACCGCGGCGCCCGCACCCTGGCGATCTCCGACGCGACCATGTCGGAGGTGGGGGAGCACGCCGAGCTGACTCTCTACTTCTCTTCCAACAGCCCGTCCTTCGCCCGCTCCAACACCGCTTTGATGGCGTTGGTACAGGCTTTGGCCTACGGGTTGTACGCGCGGGATGAAGCTGCGCACAAAGACCGGATCCGCGCCTACAAACTGAAGTAGTCGAGGCGCCTCCCGCGCGGCCGCCCACGTAAGATGGGCGCATGACTGAGCGCGCGACGTTTCGACTGAAGACCGGCCTCGCCGAGATGCTGAAGGGCGGCGTGATCATGGACGTGGTCACGCCCGAGGAGGCGACGATCGCCGAGCAGGCCGGCGCCTGCGCGGTGATGGCCCTGGAGCGGGTGCCGGCGGACATTCGTCGCGACGGCGGCGTCGCCCGCATGTCGGACCCGGCGATGATCAAAGGGATCCAGGAGGCGGTGACGATCCCGGTGATGGCGAAGGCGCGGATCGGCCACTTCGCCGAGGCCCAGGTCCTGGAAGCGCTCGAGGTCGACTACATCGACGAGTCGGAGGTCCTGACCCCGGCCGACGAGCGCAACCACATCGACAAGCTTGCCTTCGAGGTGCCCTTCGTCTGCGGTGCCACCAACCTCGGCGAGGCGCTGCGGCGGCTCGGCGAGGGGGCGGCGATGATCCGCTCCAAGGGCGAGGCCGGGACCGGCAACGTGGTCGAGGCGGTCCGCCACATGCGCGAGATCACCTCCGGGATCAAGCGCCTGGCGCAGCTGCGCCCGGAGGAGCTGGCCGCCGCGGCCAAGGAGCATCAGGCGCCGCTGGAAGTCGTGCAGGAGGTCGCCGCCGCGGGGCGCCTGCCGGTGCCGCTGTTCTGCGCCGGCGGCATCGCCACCCCGGCCGACGCGGCGCTGATGATGCAGCTCGGCGCCGAGGGCAACTTCGTCGGCTCCGGAATCTTCAAGAGCGCCAACCCCGAGCGCCGCGCCCGCGCGATCGTCGAGGCGACCACGCACCACAACGACCCCGAGCGGGTCGCCGCCGCCTCGATCGGCCTTGGCGAGGCGATGCCGGGCCTGGAGATCGCTGACCTGGCGGCCGCCGACGCGCTGCTCCAGAACCGCGGAGCCTGAGCTGAAGGTCGGCGTCCTAGCCGTCCAGGGCGGCTTCGAGGCGCACGCCCGCACCCTGCGCCAGCTCGGCGCCGAGCCGAGCGAGGTTCGCACCCCCGCCGACATGGAGGGCCTCGACGGCCTGGTCATCCCCGGCGGCGAGAGCACGACGATCGGCAAGGGCATCGAGTCGGCCGGCCTGGAGCCGGCGCTGCGCGCCCACCACGAGGCGGGGCGGCCGGTCCTCGGCACCTGCGCCGGGATGATCGTCTGCGACGCCGACCACCTCGGCTTCATCGACGCCAGGGCGCGCCGCAACGCCTTCGGCCGTCAGCTGCAGAGCTTCGAGGCCGACGTCGCGGTCGAGGGGATCGGCGACGAGCCGCTGCGCGCCGTCTTCATCCGCGCTCCCTGGGTCGAGAGCCACGGGCCCGGGGTGGAGGTGCTGGCAAGCTACGAGGGGCACCCGGTGGCGATCCGCGAGGGCAACGTGCTCGCCTCCGCCTTCCACCCGGAGCTGACCGAGGACCCCCGCTTCCACGCGATATTCATGGCGATGACCACCACCAGCGCGCGCGAGCGCGAGGAGGAGACGGCACGATGAGCGGGGATCCGCGGACGCAGAACCTGGCGAGGATCCTGGTCGGCTACTCGACCGGGGTGAAGGAGGGCGACATCGTCGCGATCGACGGTGAGAGCGCCGCCGCGCCGCTGCTCCTGGCCGTCTACGAGGAGGTGCTGAAGGCGGGCGCCAACCCGATCCTCAACCTCGCCCTCGAGGGCCAGATCGCGGCCTACTTCAAACATGCCTCCGACGCCCAGCTGGAATGGATCTCGCCCTTCGCCGAGTGGATGGTCGACAACGTCGACGTGCGGATCGCGATCGGGGCCAGCACCAACACCCGCGAGCTCTCCGGGGTGCCGCCGGAGCGCCAGACCCTGCGCCAGTCGGTTACCGGCGACCTCAACGCGCGGGCGCTGAAGCGCAGCGCCGAAGGGGACTTCCGCTGGTGCTACACGCTCTACCCGACCAGCGCCTACGCCTCCGAGGCGGAGATGAGCCTGGCCGACTACGAGGACTTCTACTACGGCGCCTGTCTCGCCAACGACTCCGACCCGCTGACCGCCTGGAAGCGGGCCTCGGAGGAGACGACGCGGCTGGCCGAGTGGGCCGAGGGGCGCGAGGAGGTGCGGGTGACGGCGCCCGGCACCGACATCACGCTCGGCGTCGCCGGTCGCAAGTTCATCCCCTGCGTCGGCGACATGAACATGCCCGACGGCGAGTTCTTCACCGGCCCGGTCGAGGACTCGGTCGAGGGCGAGGTCAGCTTCCACCTGCCGGCGGTGATCGGCGGCCGCGAGGTCTCCGGCGTCCGCCTCCGCTTCGAAGCCGGCAAGGTCGTCGACGCCCACGCCGAGCGCGGTGAGGAGTACCTGCTGAAACTGCTCGACACCGACGAGGGGGCGCGCCGCCTCGGAGAGCTCGGGATCGGGACCAACTACGGGATCGACCGCGGCACCCGCGAGGTCCTGCTCGACGAGAAGATCGGCGGCACCGTGCACATGGCCGTCGGCGCCAGCTACCCGGAGTCCGGCGGCGAGAACGAGTCCGCCGTCCACACCGACCTCGTCTGCGACCTCCGCCTCGGCGGCAAGCTCGAAGTCGATGGCGTGGTGATGCAGGAAAACGGCAAGTTCGTCGTCTGAGGCGGCCTAGAGCTTCGTGGCGACGGTGGCGATTATGCCGAGAAAGCCGATCATGCTGGTCGACCAGAGGGCGGCCGCAGATCTGAGTATCAGCCGCTGAGTTTCGCCCGTTCCGGTGCGCAGTTCCCGCATGTCCTCTTGGAACTCGGACCGCATTTCCCGCATCTCCGCTTTGAACTCTGTACGCAGTTCCCGTGATTCTTGCTGGAAGTCGCTTCGCATCTCCTTGAGCTCGGCTCGGAGGCCGCGAAATTCACTCCGCATCTCCGCGAAGCCGATGTCGACCTTCGCGTTTAGGTCGTCGAGCCTCTCGTCGGTCCAGGATTCCCTTGCCATCACGGCCATGATGGCAGTTTAAGAAATCAGATGTAACGTGTTGTGCGCGAAACGAAAAAGTTTCGTGCCAACTGTCGCGCGGAAGGCGCTACTGGTTCGGGAGCGGCGACCCGGCGAGGAGGAAGAACCAGAGCGTGAGGGCGACCGCGGCCAGCATCACCGAGCCCATCAAGACCGCCTCGACGACGGTCACCGAGCCGGCCATCGGGGCGGTGTCGCGCATGCTGCGCAGCCAGGTCGGGCGGATCGGCTCCAGCCGGTTGGTGCCGGTGACGCGCACGTAGAGGCTGTTGAGCCGGCCGATCAGCCAGGCGACGACGAGGACCGAGGCGATGATCCCGACCGCCACCACCGCGTAGGGCCCGCCGCTCGGGAACTGGGTCTGGGAGACCTTTGAGCCGATGTAGACCCAGCTCAGCGGAATCGCCGTCCAGAGCGAGAACGCCGCGAGCAGCATCGCCACGAAAATCGTGCCCGCGGCCAGCGCATGGCCGGCGTTGTGGGTTTTCGCCTTCGACTCCATCTCCCTACTCATAGAATGGCAGGCGATGTCCGGGCACTCCAAGTGGTCTTCGATTAAGCACAAGAAGGGCGCCGCCGACGCGAAACGCGGCAAGCTCTTCAGCAAGCTCGCGCGCGCGATCACCGTAGCCGCCCGCGACGGCGGTGGTGACCCCGACGGCAACCCGACCCTGGCGACCGCGGTCCAGAAGGCGCGCGAAGCGTCGATGCCGAAGGACAAGATCCAGAAAGCGATCGACACCGGAACCGGCGCCGGGGCGGCCGGGGAGGCGATCGAACGGATCGTCTACGAGGGCTACGGCCCGGCTGGCGTCGCCGTCCTCGTCGAGGCGCTGACCGACAACCGCAACCGCGCCTCGGCCGAGATCCGGTTCGCCTTCTCCAAGCACGGCGGCAGTCTCGGCGAGCCCGGCTCGGTGGCCTGGATCTTCGAGAAAAAGGGCGCGATCGTCGTCGACGCCGGCCGCTACAGCGAGGACGACCTGATCGTCGCCATCGACGCCGGCGCCGAGGACGTGCGCGAGGACGGCGACAAGCTGCGGGTGATCTGCGAGCCGACCGACCTCACCGCCGTGCGCGCGGCGCTGGAGGAGTCCGGCGTCGAGATCGAGTCGGCGGGGCTGGCGACCGAACCGAAAAGCAGCGTCGAGGTCAAAGGCCACGACGCCGAGCGCCTGCTGAAGCTGCTGGATGACCTTGATGAGCAAGACGATGTCGACGAAGTCTTCGCGAACTTCGACATCCCCGAGGACGTGCTGGAACAGCTGGCTGCCTGACTGGTGTCAGGGGGGTCCGGTCACCCTCACGTCTCTCTTGCTGAGGCGGAAGGGACGGTTTCGTTGGGGAGTGGTCGGGGGTCCCTCCAGCGCAGCGGCGTCCTGATTTTCGCAGCGGAGCACTTGGCGAGAGACGAGCAGTTAGCGGCGAAAATCCCAGCAAGCAGGAGGGACCCCCGAGCGCTCCCTGGGGAGCTCCCCTCGAATTGGGAAGGCATCCGATCTTCGCCCCAGAATCACTCCCTTATGCAGGTCGTAATGGGCGTCGATCCCGGCGCAGCGAATCTTGGTTTCGGCATCGTGCGTGTCGAGGGGAACCACATGGTGGCCCTCGACGGCGGTGTGGTCGAGACGACCCCTGAGCAGCCGATGGAGCGGCGGTTGGAGCGGATTCACCGGGCGCTCTCGGAGCTGATCGCCTGGCACGAGCCGAAGGCGCTGGCGATCGAGGAGGTCTACTTCGGCAAGAACGTGCACTCGGCGATGGCCGTCGGCCAGGCCAGCGGCGTGGCGATGCTGGCCGCGGCGCAGGGCGGCATCGGCTGTTTCGCCTACACCCCGCAGGCGATCAAGAAGGCGGTCTGCGGCTCCGGTGGCGCCGACAAGGGACAGGTCCAGCGCATGGTCGGAACCCTGCTCGGGCTGCCCGAGCCGCCGACACCCGACCACGCGGCCGACGCGCTCGCGGTGGCGATCTGCCACGGCAACGCCAGCGGCCACCGGCAGGCGGTCGCGGTGGCCCAGGGCATGCCGGCGGGGCAGCTGGCCGGATGATCGCCGCGATCAAGGGCGAGGTGCTGGTCCGCCGGCCCGACCACGTCGTGATCGACGCCGGTGGCGTCGGCTACCGGCTCGCCGTCTCCTCGGAGACGCTGAAAGCGGTGCCCGCGGCCGGGAGCGAGTGCTTCCTCCACGCCGAGCTGATCTCCCGCGACGACTCGCTTGCCCTCTACGGCTTCTCCTCCGAGGAGGAGCGTGACCTCTTCCGGATGCTGATCTCGGTCAGCGGGATCGGCCCCAAAGTGGCGACCGCCGCGCTCTCGGGCGGCGCGCCCCGAGAGCTGTTGCGGGCGATCGCCGCCGGCGACGCCAAACGCTTCCAGGCGGTGCCGGGGATCGGCAAACGGACCTCGGAGCGGATCATCGTCGAGCTGCGCGAGAAGGTGACCGGCGCCCTCGAGGAGGCGGTGGCGGTCGCCGTCGCCGAGAGCGGCGACGCCCGCGCCCTCGCCCGCGACGGCCTAGTCAATCTCGGCTACGCGCCGCTGGAAGCCGAGCAGCTGCTCGACGGCGTCGACGGCGACGACCCGCAGGAACTGCTGGCCAGCGCCCTGCGCAAGGCGGGCTCCGCCAAGTGAGCGACTCGCCCGACATCGGCGCCAACCGCATCCGCACGCCGGGAATCGGCGAGCCGGTCCCGGTCGACGCCGAGGTCAAGGTCCACGACGCCCGCGCCGAGGCCCCCGACGAGGACCTCGACCGCTCGCTGCGGCCGCCGACGCTCTCGGACTTCGTCAACCAGACGCAGGTGACCGACCAGCTGGCGATCTTCATCGAGGCGGCGCGCGGTCGCGGCGAGCCGCTCGACCACGTCCTGCTCGCCGGCCCGCCCGGGCTCGGCAAGACCTCACTCGCCAACATCGTCGCCGCCGAGCTCGGCGTGCCGATGATCCAGACCGCCGGCCCGGCGCTGGAGCGCAAGGCCGACGTCGCCTCCTTCCTCACCTCGCTGGAGCCCGGCAGCGTCTTCTTCATCGACGAGATCCACCGCCTCGGGCGAGCGGTCGAGGAGACGCTCTACCCGGCGATGGAGGACGGCGAGCTTCCGGTCGTGCTCGGCCAGGGCGCCGGCGCCCGCACCGTGACCCTGCCGCTGCCGCCGTTCACGCTGATCGGGGCGACGACCCGGGCCGGCCTCCTGACGACCCCGCTGCGCGACCGCTTCGGCGTCTCCCACCGGCTCGAGCACTACAGCCCCGAGCACCTGGCGCAGATCGTCGAGCGCTCCGCCGGCATCCTCGAGGTCGAGATCGACGCCGAGGGGGCGCAGATCGTCGCCTCGCGCTCGCGCGGCACGCCGCGCGTCGCAAACCGGCTGCTGAAGCGGGTCCGCGACTTCGCCCAGGTGAAGGGCAGCGGCACGATCGGCGCCGCCGTCGCCGCCGACGCGCTGGAGATGCTGGAGGTCGACGCCGGCGGCCTCGACCGCGCCGACCGCGCCCTGCTGGACACGGTCGCGAGCAAGTTCGGCGGCGGCCCGGTCGGCCTCTCGACCCTGGCGATCGCGATCGGGGAGGAGCAGGACACGATCGAGGACGTGCTCGAGCCCTACCTGCTCCAGCAGGGTCTGCTGAAGCGGACCCCGCGTGGACGGGTGTTGACCCAGCGGGCCTATGACCATCTCGGTTTGCCCGCCCCCGAGGGCGCGGCCAGCCTCTTCTGAGCTGGCGTCGCTAGCCTGTCGAACATGCCGTTCTTCATCTGCCCGAATTGCGGTCACCGCGAGGTGAGCGGTTCCCGCACCGCCGGCTTCAGCACGCGCCCGAAGGGCTGCTCCAAATGTGGATTCGGGTTCGTATTCGAATTACTCGACGATTATTATCCGGCACCTAATGCGGCATTCTTCGTCTGTGACAGGGAGCAGCGCGTGATCGACGCCGGCAAAGGCAGCTACGAGTTGACCGGCCTCACCGACGAGGACGTGATCGGCCGGCCCGTGCGCGAGGTTCTGGGCCTCGACTGGGTCGACGCCGGCGACGGCGACACGGCCTCCGACACGAACGGAGACGGCGTCACCGATCCGATCGAGACCTCGCTGGAGTGGGGTGTGCGGTCGCTGGGCAAGCGTGTCTCCGTCAACGCCGAGGGTGACCTGCCGGCGCAGGCCGTCGCCGACGTGTTCCCCGCCTACGACGACGACGGCGGGCTGCTGCTCGTCCTCACCCCGGAGGGCTAAGGGGTCATGGCTCAGAGGCGGCGCTACCTCTTCGTCCTGCTGTTCGTCCTCGGCCTGGTGCTGGTCTCGGCCTTCGTCATCTCCAAGAAGGAAACGAAGCTCGGCCTCGACCTGCAGGGCGGGCTCGAGCTCGTCTACCAGGGTCAGCCGACCGGGACGTCGACCGAAGTCAGCGGCGAAGACATCGAAGACTCGATCTCGATCATCGAAAAGCGGATCAACAGCCTCGGCGTCTCCGAGCCCGAGGTAGCCCGCCTCGGCACCGACGAGATCACGGTCAGCCTGCCGGGCATCACCGACGCCAACCGCGCCGCCGACCAGGTCGGAAGCACCGCCCAGCTCTTCTTCTACGACTGGGAGCCGAGCCTGATCGGGCCGGAGAAGGCGATCGGCGGCCACCCGGGGCAGGAACCGCCCGAAAAAGCGCTCAAAGACTCGGAAAAACGCTGGGAAGACGCCGGTCGCGAAACCAAAAGCCTGGAGAGCCAGCAGCTGATCTTCGCCGGCGCCTACCCGAACGCCTACGAAGCCGCGCAGCTGGCAGCCGAACAGGATCCGGTCGAGAACTGCGAGACCTGCTCGGTCGCGAAGCCGCGCTACTACCTGTTCGAACCGAAGGCGCCGCACAAACTGCTGGCCGGCCCGGAGCTGGAGGAAAAGGACCTCTACCTCAGTCCGACCGGGAAAAAACTGCCGAAAAACGGCGAGGTGATCGAAGTCCCGGCGGGCACGATCATCGTCTCCGAATACCCGACCGATCAAGAAGGCAAAGTCGACGAAACGGCGCGGCCGGGCTGGTACGCGCTCAAAGACGAACCGGCGCTCTCGGGCACCGACATCAGCGACCCCGAACAGGCCTACGGACAGTTCAGCGAACCGCTCGTCAACTTCAGCTTCACCGACGACGGCCGCGACGCCTTCCACGATGTCACCCGGCGGATCGCCCAGCGCGGCCAGGAACAGGCGATCGGCCCGGTCACCGGCGAAACGGCGGAAGCGCTCTCGGGCCACTTCGCGGTCATCCTCGACAACGAAGTCCAGACCCGCCCGATCATCAACTTCGCCCAGAACCCGGACGGGATCGACGGCCGCGAAGGCGCCCAGATCTCCGGCGGCTTCGAAGACATCCAGGAGGCGCAGGATCTCGCCACGACCCTGAAGATCGGGTCGCTGCCGATCAACCTGAAACTGATCAGCGAGACCCAGGTCTCGGCGACGCTCGGCTCCCAGGCACTCGACGACGGCATCAAAGCGGCGATCATCGGCATCGCCCTGGTCGTCCTCTTCCTGCTCCTCTACTACCGCTTCCTCGGCCTGATCGCCTCGATCGCCCTCGGCGCCTACGGGGTCATCTTCTTCGCCCTGATCGACCTGATCCCGATCACCCTGACCCTGCCGGGGATCGCCGGGCTGGTGCTGACGATCGGGGTCGCCGCCGACTCGAACATCGTCATCTTCGAGCGAATAAAGGAGGAGGTCCGGGCTGGGCGGACGATGTCCAGCGCGATCGCGGCCGGCTACAAACGCGGGATCAGCACGATCATCGACGCCAACGTCGTCACCCTGCTGACCGCCTTCATCCTCTTCGTGCTGGCGACCGCCGGCGTCAAGGGCTTCGCCTTCACCCTCGGCGTCGGCACGATCGTCTCGCTGCTGACCGCGGTCGTCTTCACGCAGGCGCTGCTGGGCTCGATGAGCCGCTCGCGCCTGCTGCGCTCGCCCAGCGTGCTCGGCGCCTCCGGGCCCGGCAAACGCTGGCACTTCGACTTCATGGGCGCGAGCCGCTGGTTCTTCTCGCTCTCCGGCGTGATCCTCGCGATCGGGGCGATCGCGCTGGCGACCGAGCAGCTCAACTTCGGCATCGACTTCGAGTCGGGCACGCGGATCACCGCCGCCCTGCAGCAGACGACCGACGAGGAAGGCGTGCGCGACACGCTCGACGCCGCCGGGCTCAGCGGCGAGGAGATCCAGCAGGTCAGCGATCCGGTCCTCGGCGACAACGTCTTCCAGATCCAGTCCCGCGAGCTGGGGCCCGACCAGGTGAGGGAGGCCGAGACGGCGCTGCAGGACGAGTACGGCATCGCCAACAACGGCTTCGACAGCACCAGCGTCGGCCCGACCTTCGGCCAGCAGGTGGCCGACAGCGCCCTGAAAGCGCTGATCTTCTCGCTGCTGGTGATCTGCGGCTACGTGGCGCTGCGGTTCGACCCGAAGTTCGCGGTCCCGGTGTTGATCGCGATCTTCCACGACATCCTCATCACGGCCGGCGTCTACTCGCTGACCGGGAAAGAGGTCTCCAGTGGAACCGTCGCCGCCTTCCTGACGATCCTCGGTTACTCGATCTACGACACGATCATCGTCTTCGACCGAATACGAGAGAACGTGCCGCGGATGCCGCGGGCGGCCTTCTCGCAGATCGTCAACCGCTCGATGAGCGAGGTTCTGACCCGGTCGCTGGCGACCAGCTTCTCGACCATCCTCGCAGTGACCTCGCTGCTGGTCTTCGGTGGCGCGACCCTGCAGGACTTCGCCTTCGCGATGCTGGTCGGGATCGCCTCCGGCACCTACTCGTCGATCTTCATCGCCTCGCCGGTCCTGACCGCGTGGAAGGAACGCGAGCCCGGTTTCATCAGGCGGCGCCTGCGGATCGCCGAAGTCGAGGGCGGCGTCGTGCCGGCCTTCGCCGACGAGATCGAGACCGCCAAGCTCGCCGCCGACGACGAGCTGGAAGCGGAGGCCGCGGTCGAGGCCGAGGGCGCGGCGGCCGAGCCCGAGCCCGGCGCGGTGGCGACGGCGGAGCGGACCGGCGGCAACGGCGGCGACCCGGTGGCCGACGACGGCGCCAACGCCGCCTCGGCCGAGCGCCGGCAGCGCAACGCCGAGCGCAAAGCGCGGCGCCAGGCGCGGCGCAAACACGGGAGGAAGCGATGACGAGGGGGGTTCGCTGATGGCGCTGGTCGTCTTCTTCACGATGGGGATCGCCCTCTGGCACTTCACCGTGTTTCTGCCGGAGCGCTTCTGGCAGGGCATCGTCGGCGCCTTCCTCGGTGCGGTCCTCGGCTCGGTGATCTTCGGCCTGATCGTGCAGGAGGCGATGGGACGCAGCCTTGGCGACACCGACTTTGGGACCGCGCTGCTGGCGATCCCCGGCACGGCGATCGGTCTCTCCGTCGTCTGGTTCATCGGAGTTCGCTCCGAGTCGCAGCTGGACTAGCGTCTCGGAGCCCTTATTACCTGCATCTTGCGGGCTCGGCAGGGGCAAAAGTCCGTCCGTCCGTTTGGGCAGCCTGGGTTGCGTGCCTGAGCCCCTCAAGGCGTTTGCCGCCGAGCCCTACTCCTACGCGGCTGTGCGTGCCGTGGCTGACGACCTCGGGCTGAGCGAGCCCGTGGCGGTGACGCTGGTGCGGCGGGGGTACGACACGCCCGCGCGGGCACGCGCGTTCCTCGAGGCGGACGAGTCGCACCCGGCGAGCGCGTTCGACGCGATGGATGCCGTGGTCGAGCAGGTGAGGACGGCGATCTCGGCCGCAAAGCGGATCACCGTCCACGGCGACTTCGACGTCGACGGCGTTTGCGCGACGGCGCTGATGGTTTCGGCGCTGCGCGAGCTGGGGGCTGACTGCGACTGGTTGATCCCGGACCGGTTGGCGGATGGCTACGGGCTGAGTGCTGGCAACGTCGAAAGGCTCGCGGAGCGAGGGACCGAGCTTCTGTTGACGGTCGATTGCGGGATCACCTCGGTTGAGGAGGTGCGACGCGCACGGCAGCTGGGCATGGAGGTGGTCGTCACCGACCATCACCAGGCCGCGGACACGCTCCCGGAATGCCTGGTCCTCCATCCCGAAATCAGCGACTACCCGTTCGCGTCGCTCTGCGGGACGGCGGTGGCGTGGAAGCTGGCCTGCGCGTTGCGGGGCGATGCGGACGCCGATCTCGACCTGGTGGCACTGGCGACGGTGGCTGACGTGGTGCCGCTGGTGGGAGAGAACCGGGCCTTGGTGAAGAAGGGGCTGGCGGAGTTGAGGCGGGTGCGTCGGCCTGGGTTGCGGGCGCTGATCGAGTCGGCGAAATGCGAGCCGACCAGGTTGGACGAGGGGGATCTGGCATTCCGGCTGGCTCCGCGGATCAACGCGGCGGGGCGGCTGTACAGGGCCGATGCGGGGGTCGAGCTGCTCCTGACCGAGGACCCCGCGCGGGCGGAGCAGATAGCGGCGGAGCTGGGCAGGGCGAATTCGGAGCGGCGGGCTACGGAGCGGGAGGTGGACAACGCCGCCGAGACCGCGCGGCGGGAGCTGTCCGAGGAGCTGCTTGCGGCCCCTGCGCTGGTCGTGGCTGGCGAGGGGTGGCATCCCGGCGTGGTCGGGATCGTCGCTTCGCGGTTGGTCGAGAGGCATCACCGCCCCGCGATCGTGATCTCCCTCAACGAGGAGGGAGCGGGGAGAGGGTCGGGCCGCAGCATCTCCGGGTTCGATCTGCTGGCCGGGCTCGAGGCTTGCTCCGAGCATCTGGAGGGGTTCGGGGGGCACCGTGCCGCGGCGGGGCTGACGCTGAAGGCCGAGAACCTGGAGGCGTTCCGGGCGGCCTTCGCCGCCCACGCCTCCTCTGTGCTCAGCCCCGAGGATCTGATGCGGACGGAGCGGGTCGATGCGATGGTCGGCGGGGCCGGGATCGGCCTCGACCTGGCGGAGGAGCTGGGGCGGCTGGCGCCGTTCGGGATGGGCAACCCGGGCGTGCGGCTGATGGTGCCGGCGGCCAAGGTCAGCGACGTGCGGACGATGGGCGAAGGCAAGCACGCCCGCTTCAGCCTCCACAGCGGCTCCCACCGCGCCCTCGGCGTCGCCTTCGGCCGCTCCTCGCTCGGGGTCGGCGACGGGGAGCCGGTCGACGCCGCGGTGCGGCTGGAGGTCAACCACTGGAACGGCTCGGTCGAGCCCCGCCTGGTCCTGCGCGAGCTCTATCCCCTGGAGAGCAAGGAGGAGGATGCGCCCGCCGCTGCGCACGCGTGCGAGTGCGACGACGCGGAGTGGTGGCGCCGCTTCGACGCGGAGCTCGCGAGGGACCTGGGCGGGGCGAGTTTGTTGCCCATAGGCGAACAAAGTCGCCCCGGCCCGCCCGGGGTTGGCGACGCTGGCGCTCCCTCGCGCACCGTCGTCACCAACGGCGGCTCGGCGATCGCGCGGATCGCGGAGCTCGTCTCCAGCGGCGCCGGGGTGCTCGCGGTCTGCGCCGACGCCTCGCGGCGGGCGGAGCTTGCCGGCGGTGCCGCCGGCCTCGCCCGCTTCAACGGCGGCGGCGGCCGGATCGCCTGCAGCCGCTGCGGCGCGGCGGCGCTGGCGGGGGTGGAGGCGAAGGCGAGCGGTGGCCTCGCCCTCATCGACTACCCGACCCTGGAGCGCGCGGGTGCCGCGGTCGCCGAGGGCTTCGAGCACGTGATCCTGGTCGACCCTCCGCCGAGCGCCGCCGCCGCGACGCTTGCCGGCGAGGGATTCCTGCATCAGCTCTGGACCGGGGCCGAGCTCGAGTTCGCGCTTGGCGTCGTTGCCTCCCGCGCTCCCTCGCGCGAGGTCATCGCCGGCGTCTACCGCGCCCTCGGCGCTGCCCCCGAGCACACCGGCGCCGAGCTGCGGGCGGCGCTCAGCGGCCACGGCGCCCACCCGCTGGCGCCGGAGACCGCCGCCCGCAGCTTCCGCGTTTTGCGGCAGCTGGAGCTCGTGCGCGGCGAGCCCAACTCGGGCGCTGGCGCCGTCGGGTCCGTATCCTCCGAAAGGACTGATTTGGAGCGCTCAGCCGCATTCCGCGCCTACAGCGACGAATTCTCGGAGGCACGACGATTCCTCGAAAGACCCAAGCAGCAGTAGAGCACTCGGCGCTCCTCGCCGATCTCTTCGCCGTGGTCGAGGAGTTCGACTCGGCTCCGAGCGGGTCCAACGGCACTGGTGATCACGGTGGCAGCGGCGCCGGGACCGCGGTGGCGGTGGCGGCGATCGACCGCGCCAAGGTCGAGCGCGCCTTCGAGTTCGCCTGCGACCGCCACGCCGACCAGCTCCGCCACTCCGGCGACGAGTTCATCACCCACCCGGTTGGGGTGGCGCAGGTCTGCGCCGGGATGCGATTGGACACCGAGACGCTCTGCGCGGCCCTTCTCCACGACACCGTCGAGGACACCAGCGCCAGCCTGGAGGAGATCCAGGCCGAGTTCGGCGAGGAAATCGCCCAGCTGGTCGACGGCGTCACCAAGCTGACCGGGATCACCTTCGAGAGCCGCGACGAGCACCAGGCCGAGAACTACCGCAAGATGATGGTGGCGATGGCCACCGACGTCAGGGTGATCCTGATCAAGCTGGCCGACCGCCTCCACAACATGCGCACGCTCGGCGCCCTGCCGAAGCAGAAGCAGATGGCGAAGTCCCACGAGACGCTGGAGATCTACGCTCCGCTCGCGCACCGGCTCGGGATCCACGCGATCAAGTGGGAGCTGGAGGACCTCGCCTTCGCGACCCTGCACCCGCGCAAGTACGCGGAAATCAAACAGCTGGTCGCCCAGCAGCGCGACGAGCGCGAGAGCTACGTCGAGGACGCCGGCAGCTTCCTCGGCGAAGAGCTGCAGCACGTCGGCATCGAGGCCGAGATCTCAGGCCGCGCCAAGCACTTCTACTCGATCTACACGAAGATGGCGAAGAAGGGCCGCGAGTTCAACGAGATCTTCGACCTGACGGCGATGCGGGTGATCGTCGGCTCGGTCAAGGACTGCTACGGGGCGATCGGGATCATCCACTCCCTCTGGAAGCCGCTGCCGGGCCGCTTCAAAGACTTCGTGGCGATGCCGAAGGCCAACATGTACCAGGCGCTGCACACGACCGTGATCGGTCCCGAGGGCAAGCCGCTGGAGATCCAGATCCGGACCGAGGAGATGCACAAGCTCGCCGAGTACGGGATCGCCGCCCACGTCGCCTACAAAGAGGGCGGCGCCAGCGACCCCAAACGGGAGAAGATGACCTGGCTGCGCCAGCTGGTCGAGGCGGAGGGCGAACAGGACCCGACCGAGTTCTTGGAGTCGCTCAAGGTCGACCTGTTCGAGGACGAGGTCTTTGTCTTCACCCCGAAGGGCGAAGTCAAGAACCTCTCCGCCGGCTCAACCCCGCTCGACTTCGCCTACGCGGTCCACACCGACGTCGGCCACAGCTGCGTCGGCGCCAAGGTCAACGGCAGCATCGTGCCACTGCACTACCAGCTGCGCTCCGGCGACATCGTCGAGGTGATGACCGCGAAGCAGAAGCGCGGCCCCTCGATGGACTGGCTGAAACTGGTGCGGACCAGCCGCGCCCGCAACAAGATCCGCGCCTGGTTCAAAGAGGAACGCCGCGAGGACGCCGAGCGCAACGGCCGCGAAAGCCTCGAGGAAGCGCTGCGCACGCGCGGCATCCCGATGCAGAAGATCGCCGGCTCACCCCTGCTCGCCGACGTGATCCGCGAAATGGGCCACCGCAAAGCGACCGACTTCTACATCGCCCTCGGCCAGGGCAAGATCTCGACCAAGACCGCGGCCAACAAGCTGATGCAGCGGCTGAAGGCGGGCGAGGCGGTCGAGGACGGCCTCGACGAGCCCCAGCACGGCCGCGAGGACCGCGCCCGCCGCACCAAGGACGCTTCCAACTACGGGATCGCCGTCAAGGGGGTCGACAGCGTCGCCGTGCGGCTCGCCAAGTGCTGCCGGCCGGTGCCCGGCGACGAGATCGCCGGCTACGTCTCGCTGGGGCGGGGGATCACGATCCACCGCGCCGACTGCAAGAACGTGAAGGCGCTGCAGAAGGCGCCCGAGCGCTTCGTCGAGGTCGGCTGGGAAGGCGAAAACGAGTCCACCTATCGGGTCGAGCTGCAGATCGACGCCTACGACCGCACCCGCCTGCTCGAGGATCTCTCGCGGACCTTCTCGGAGGCGGGGGTCAACATCATCGGGGCCACCTGCACGACGAATCACCCGATGGTGAAGAACAGGTTCGTGATCGAAGTGGGGGACACCGAGCAGTTGAAGCACACGATCTCTCGGTTGCGGAACGTGGAGTCGGTCTTTGATGCGTACCGGATCACGCCTGGTGCGTAGGCCCCATCCCGGCAGGGGTTTCGCTTAACTTTTTCGTCGGCGAGCGCGGGCCGCCCGAGGTGGGCGGCGCCGAAAAAGTACAAGACGCTTCACCCCTGCCGGGATGGGGCCTAGGAGGAGGGAGTTCGGGTGTCGCTCACTGTCGCGGTTACGGGTCCGACGGGGGAGATTGGGCTGCCGTTACTGGCGGAGCTCGAGGGGGATCCGAGGGTTCGGGAGGTCAGGGGGATGGCGCGGCGGGGGTTCGATCCGGGGCGGGAAGG